>Ga0209816_1000009_pt1 | contig 200091 bp, 156 predicted proteins | sample CoawatmetaG01DNA_FD_187509 | JGI IMG/M metagenome (GOLD analysis project Ga0209816, IMG submission 187509) | Marine microbial communities from the West Antarctic Peninsula - Coastal water metaG017-DNA (SPAdes) (version 2) | ecosystem: Environmental > Aquatic > Marine > Coastal ...
TCAGATACGACAAGCGCCGCTACCGACGACGCAGCCGCATCGAAATGATGTTCGGCCGCCTCAAAGACTGGCGCCGCGTCGCCACCCGCTACGACCGCTGCCCCACCGCCTTCTTCTCGGCCATCGCCCTCGCCGCCACCGTCATCTTCTGGCTATGATCAATGAGTCCTGACCCTAGGCTCCAGTATCTTCACCGTGCCGATCAGGATTCCTGTCACTGGCACACGGAATGCGACGAGCTGATCTGGACCATGAGGGTGTTTGTGGACGGCCCCCCCGTCATCATCGGCGACCTCAGGTCGGTGTCACCGGAATGTCGGATCAAGTGGGTCGAACGGCTGGGCAGGGAAGCGGGCAATCCCGAACGCAAAAAGCGTGTTCTGACCGTCAAGCTTGCGCTGCCAGCGCAGCAGCGGCCGTTTCCACTTACGACCCACAACCTGCCACAATTGGTTGATCATGTGCGCGTACGCCTTCGCAACCAAGTGGCGGGCCATATCGGACGCATCCGACCACGTCCGTAATCTGGTCGAGCCGGGCCTGGGTCCAAGGTGACGTGGCGGATCGCCCTACTGCGTCGCCTGTGGGAAAGACCTGTATTTCGGGTAATGTCCGGGTTTAACGAGGCCACATGATAGCTGGGATTCCGCGCCCCGTCACGCTTGCTGCGTGCCTTGATCTGCCAGACATCGCAAATTGGAAAGCGGGTTCTACAGCGGTCAAATCCTGCCCCCGCAACCATCACAACATCAAAACCGTCTCAGGATACCCCGAGACGGCTTTTTTCGTGCGCTTTTCGCGGCAGCTTGGCTCCGAGTCGCGGCCGCTAAAGCGCCTCGTCGCCATCCGGTGGATGCCAGGACGGCGGTTTGCCTTTGGAAATATTTTCGTGGCTATCATGCCCGCCTCGGCAGGAGATACCCCCATGGCCCTCAAGGAGCTCGACGTCCGCGATCTCGCTGGTCGAGGGCGGCAGCAAGCCCAAGGCGTCGGATGACCTTCGAGGAGATGGTCCCAGCGTTCTGCGGACGATCAGACCTGAATCCCAGACGCAACGATCGTCAACACGGTCATGTCTCAGCAAACCCGCCTGCTGCGATCACAGGACAAGCGACAACGCCAGCACCATGGCCAGCGCGGTGAGCGATATGAGCGTCTCGCACACGGTCCAGGTGCGGACCGTATCCAGCACGCTCATGCCGAAATATTCCTTCACCAGCCAGAAGCCGCCATCGTTGACATGGCTGAACACCACCGAACCCGCTCCCGTGGCGATGACGAGCAACTCCGGACGAACGGTCGACGTGACGGCGATGGGGGCGACGATCCCTGCGGCGGTTGCCATGGCGACCGTGGCGGAGCCGGTGGCGATGCGGATCACCGCGGCGATGAGCCAGGCTAGCACCAGGACCGGCACATGCCACTGCCCGGCGAATGCGACGATCGCCGCGGACGCACCGCTATCGGTCAGGACCCGACCGAAGCCCGCGCCCACGCCCACCACGAGGGTGATCATCGCCGTAGGCCCCAGGCATTCGTTGGTGAAGTGCTGGATCGTATCCAGGCTCAGCCCGCGCGCTAGGCCCAGCGTCCAATAGCTTACCAGCACTGCCGCCAGCAGCGCTACGACCGGCGAGCCGATGAACTGGAGGATGGGCGCGATCGCTGACGTCGCGATCGGTCCGGATGTTCCCAGGCTGCCGATCAGCATCAGAAGTACGGGGAGCAGCAGCGTCGCGACCGTGATCCCGAACGGTGGCAGCGATGCCGCCGGTTCTCCATCGCGCGCGGGGGCGGGCCTCGTCGTCGGACCCAGTTGGGGAACGATCAGCCGCGCATAGAGCGGCCCCGCAATCGCGGCGGTGGGAATGCCGATCACCGCCGCCAGGAGCACGGTCAGGCCGATATCGGCGTGATAGGCCTGGGTCGCCAGCATGGCCGCCGGATGCGGGGGGACCATGGCGTGGACGACCGAGAGCCCGGCGGCCATCGGCAGCCCCAGGCGCAGCGGATGCTGGCCCAGCCGCTGCGCCACGACCAGGATGATGGGCACGAGGAGGACGAACCCGACCTCGAAGAATACCGGCAGCCCGACGATCAGCGCGATCGTCATGGCGGCCCAGTCCGCCCGGCGCTGGCCAAAGGTTCGGATGACGGTATCGGCGATCCGGCCCGCGCCGCCGGATTCGATCATCATCTTGCCCAGGATCGTGCCCAGCCCGACGACCAGCGCGATATGACCGAGCGCCCCGCCGACCCCGGCCTCGAACCCCTTGACGATCGTCCCCGCCGGAATGCCGGTCGCGAGCGCAAGGCCGAGCGACACGAGGATCAGCGCGATGAACGGGCTCAACCGCACCCGAACGATCAGCAGGATCAGGATCGCGACGGCCGCGGCCGCCTCGACCAGCAGCAGGGCGCCAGGGCTCACTTAGGGCTGCTTCCAGGCGACGCAATCCACCTCGACCTTGCAGTCGACGACCATCTGCGAGACGACACAGGCCCGTGCCGGGGGATGGGCCCCGAAATATTCCTTGAAGATGCGGTTGAACGACATGAAGTCGCGTGCATCGTCCAGCCACACGCCGCAGCGCACGACATGTTCCGGCCCATATCCGGCTTCCTCCAGGATCTTCAGGACGTTGCGGATCGCCTGATGGGTCTGGGGGACGATGCCGCCGTCGATCACCTCGCCGTCGACCATCGGCACCTGACCCGAAACGAATAGCCAGCCATCGGCCTGTACGGCGCGCGCGAAGGGCAGATGCTGTCCGCCGGTGCCGCTGCCGCCCTCGACGCCGAAGCGCTTGATGCCGTCCGTCATCACGATATGTCCTTTCCGTTGAAATCTTGCTTAGTGCCTGGGCGGCGAAGCATTCGCCCGCCGCGCGCGCCCGTGACGCGCCCTTGCTCCATCGTCGCGACGCCGTTGACCCAGACGCCCAGCACGCCCTCCGCCGGTTGCCGGGGATCGTCATAGCTGGCGCGATCGGCGATCCGTTCAGGGTCGAACAGGACCAGGTCGGCGGCCAGGCCGGGACGGATATAGCCGCGATCGGCCAGCCCCACGCGGTCGGCGGCAAGCCCCGTCATCTTGCGGATCGCGACCGGCAAGGTCAGCAGCCCGCGCGCCCGGACGTAATGAGCGATCACGCGCGGGAAGCTGCCCCAGAGCCGGGGATGGGGGCGCGGATCGCAGGGCAGGCCGTCCGAGCCGACCATGGTCAGCCGATGGGCCAGGATGCGGTCGACATCGCGCTCGGCCATGCAGTGATAGACCGCCCCGGCGGGTTGCAGCCGTCCCGCCGCCTCGACCGGGTCGACGCCCCATTCCTCGGCGATGTCGCTTAGCATCCGACCGGCCTGTCCCGGTTCCGGATCGGACCAGCTGATCATGATCGGCGTTTCCGGGACCACTTGTCGCGGATCGAGCGTCGAGGAACTGGCGGTATAGGGATAACAGTCGCACCCGACCGGATGAGCCTTCGCCGCCTGCTCCAGCCGGTCGAGAATCTCTTCGCTGCGTCCATATTGAGGGGCGCCCGCGCATTTCAGGTGCGAGACGATCAGTGGCGCCGCGGCGTCGCGTGCGATCGCGACCGCTTCGTCGATCGCGTCCAGGATGGCCGCACCTTCGCTGCGCAGATGGGTGGCATAGAGCCCGCCGGTATCGCGCAGCGCCCCGGCGACCGCCATGACCTCCTGCGTCGACGCGTGCCCGGCATTGGCATAAGCAAGCCCGGTCGACAGGCCGAAGGCCCCTGCGGCGAGCGCCTCAGCCAGGTCCGCGCGCATGGCCCGGCACTCGTCCTCGGTCGCCTCGCGGTCCAGCCGGTCCAGATGCCGCGCGCGCAGCGCCGTGTGACCGACCAGTGCGACGATATTGGTGGCAGGTCGGGCCGCATCGACCGCCTCTGCATAGGCCGCGAAATTCTCATACCGAAAGGCCTCGGATGTCCCGAGCAGGATCATCGGATCGGGCAGCGCGGGGCCGGTGGCCCGGCCCGTCCCGGCGCTGATCCCGCAATTGCCCACGACGACCGTGGTGATGCCCTGGGTGATCTTCGGCAGCATGGCCGGGGCGGTGATCGCGACCAGATCGTCATGGGTGTGCGCGTCGATGAAGCCCGGCGCCAGCGCCAGGCCACGCCCGTCGATCGCACCGTCGGGTACCAGGTCGGACGCTGGATCGACCGAGGCGATACGGCCGTCCAGGATCGTCACGTCGCCGGGATGACCGGGGCTGCCAGTGCCGTCATAGATCGTCGCGCCGACGATGCGTGTTCGTGTCATGATGCGCCTTTCCCGGGCTCGAACGTCATGATGGATAGGCCGCCCGGATCGGTGAGCGGATGCGTATCGGGAGAATGAGAGTGAGCGCGCAGGGCATGGAACTGAACAAGGGCGTGGGCATCGTGGACCGGCCCTGGAACCTGCTGGCCGGCGACGTGCCCTGGCCGGCCGCCGTGCTTAGCGAGTCGCGCATTGCGCATAACCTGGGGTGGATGCGCGACTTCATCCAAGCCTATGGCCTGGCGCTGGCACCGCATGGCAAGACCACCATGGCACCTGCGCTGTTCCGCCGTCAGCTGGATGCGGGCGCCTGGGGCGTCACGGTCGCAACCGTTCAGCAGGCGCGGGTCGCCGCGGCGCATGGCGTGGCGCATATCCTGATCGCCAACCAGGTGGTCGGCGCGGCGAATGTCGCGATGCTGGCGGAGATGGCGGCACGGCCCGATCTGGATATCATGTGCCTGGTCGACAGCGTGGCGGGCGTCGATCTGCTGGGTCGGGCCTGTCGCGCAAGCGGGGCCACGCTCGACGTGCTGGTCGAACTGGCGCCCGAGCCGGACCAGCCCGGCCTGCGCACCGGTGTGCGGACCGAGGCCGACCTGACGGCGGTGATCGACGCGCTGGACCAGTGGCAGGGCGCGCTGCGGCTGGCCGGCGTCGAATTCTACGAGGGCGTGCTGCCCGATGAGGCGGAGGTGCGGCGTTTCGTCCGCCGCGCCGTGGCCGTGGCGGCACGGCTGGTGGCCGAGGGGCGGGTGGAGCGGGTGCCCGCCATCCTGACCGGCGCGGGTTCGGCTTGGTATGATGTCGTGGCCGAGGAAAGCGCGGGGGTGGTGCGCGACGGCGTCGTCCAAGTGCTGCTGCGCCCCGGCTGCTATATCAGCCATGACGACGGCCTGTACCGGGTCGCGCAGGAGGGGATATTGCGCCGCAATCCGGTCGCGCCGGGACTGGGCGAGCCGCTGCTGCCGGCACTGCGCATCTGGGCGGCGGTGCAGTCCATTCCCGATCCGGCGCGCGCGGTGGTGGCGATGGGCAAGCGCGACGTGGCGTTCGACGCCGGACTGCCGCGTCCCGCCACCCTGTTCCGGCCCGGACGCGACACCCGCCCCGGCGAGGCGCCCGGGCATTGGGAAGTGACCGGTCTGATGGACCAGCATGCCTATCTCGCCATCGCCCCGGGCGACGATCTGGCGGTGGGTGACGTGCTGGCCTTCGATATTTCGCATCCCTGCCTGACCTTTGACAAATGGCGCCATATCCTGGTCGCCGACGACGATCACCGCGTGGTGGACGTCATCGAGACCTTCTTCTGAAGTCCGACCTACCGGGTCAGCAGGCCGATCTCCGCGATGGCGAGCCGCGTCTCGCCATTCGCGGTCCGGGGGAAGGCGATCTCGATATAGCGACCGCGATGCGGGCGACTGAAGATCAGGCGCTGCGGCGCCTGGTTGGCGGCGATGTTGGAGAATTCCCCCGCCTCCTGCACCGGCCCGGCCAGGACCGGGTCGTCGCCGATCCGCACCGTCCAGGCCGCCGGATCGCCCGCCCCCTGGGGGGCGTGCCAGCCGGGCTTCAGGACGAAGCCGCGCATGGTCACGCTGCGGCCCAGGTCTATCGTCACCGAGCAGGGCTTGCCGTCCATGTCGACCAGCGGCGCGACCCAGTCGGTCCGGTTCAGCTCGTCGATCAGCCTTTCGGCCTGGGGTGCGCTGGCGCGAACGATCCGCCAGTCGCTCTTGCGGATGTCGAAGTCGCGCCGCCCGACGGTGCTGACCGCCCCGCTCGCCAGATGGATGCCGATCGCCTGGACCGTCCCGCCATCGGGCAGCGGGAAGGGGGCCGTGTACCGGGCCGACGCGGCGCTGGGTGTGCTGCCGTCGATCGTATAGGCGATGGCCTGACCCGGCGCATCGCTGGTCAGCGTCACCAGCCCCTCCCGGTCGCGCGTGATGTGCGGCGGTTCGAGGAGGACGGGGGCGAGATAGACGCCGAACTCGGTGATCGCGGGCTCGGCGGTGGCGGCGACGATCCGCAGGCGGACGTGGCGGGCCGAGACGGGGGCGTCGAGCCGGACGACGCGTTGCGATCCGATCCCCTGCTTGGCCACCACTTCGCGCCAGCCCCCGGCCTGGGTGATATCGACCGCGAACCGGTCGACCCGCAGGCCCAGTGGCAGATGTTCGGCCAGACGGACCACGTCGAACGTCTTCGCCGCACCCAGGTCCAGCGTCAGCATTGGCGTCATGGTCCCATCGGCGCTGGTCCAGAAGCTGTCCGGTTTTCCGTCCAGCACATGAGCGGCCGGATGACCCGGTCGCGCGCTGCTGGCCGAGGCGGCGGCCCCGCGTGCGAGGTCGGTGGCGTACATGTCGCGCACCGCCTTGCCGAACGTGGCGAGGTTGCCGACATCCTCGTCCGTAATCCGCCCGCGCGTATCGGGCGCCAGGTTCAGGAGCAGCCCGGCGCTGCGCCCCACCGTATCGAAATAGATCTTCATCAGATTGGCCGGGCTGCGGCTCTGGCCATCTTCATAGGCGTGCCAGAACCAGCCATAACGGGTCGAGACATCGGCCTCGGCAGGCCACCAGACCGAGCCGCCACGCACGCCCGCATTGCCCTTTTCCGGGGTGAAGCCCTTGTCGTCCATCGTCGCCCAGCATGGATCGCCCGCTTCGCCCTCCTCGTTGCCGACCCATCGCAGGTCGGCGCCGACAGGATCGAAGGTGCAGGCCATGGGCTGGAGTTGGTGGACGAAGTCGATGATCGACGGCCAGTCATAATAGGGGACCGCGTCGATCTTCCGCATTTCGCGCGCGCCGCCATAATAGCCGTCACCGCCATTCGCGCCGTCGAAGAACACCTCGTAGATCGGCCCGTACCGCGTCAGGAGCTCGCGCAACTGGTTGCGGAAGAAGGTGATATAGGCCGGGCGTCCATAGTCCGGATGGTTGCGATCCCAGGGCGACAGATAGATGCCGAATTTCAGGCCCTGGCGACGACAGGCCTCGGCCAGCTCGCCGACGATATCGCCCTTGCCGTTCTTATAGGGGCTGTTCTTGACGCTGTGCTCGGTAAAGGCGCTGGGCCAGAGGCAGAAGCCGTCATGATGCTTGGCGGTGATGATCAGGCCGCGCAGATTGGCCGCCCGGGCGGCGCTCACGATCTGGTCGGCGTCGAAATCCCTGGGGTTGAAGATCGCGGGGTCCTCGTCGCCATAGCCCCATTCGCGATCGGTGAAGGTGTTGATCGTGAAGTGGACGAAGGCGTTCTGCTCCATCCGGTGCCAGGCCAGCTGCCGCGCGGAGGGCGTCGCGCCATAGGGCTTCAGGGCGCGCGCGGCCGGTTCGGCCAGTGCCCGTCCCGGCAGTGTGAGGGTGGCGGCCGCCAGGGCGATGGCATCGCGGCGCGAGGGGCGGGGGGAAGCTGTCACGCAGGGTCCTTCATGGTCAGTCGCACCGTGTCGATGCCGTAGAGCGGGCCGCCGATCGGCGGGGCGATCGTCAGGCACAGGTCGCTTTCGGGCTGGTGGCGTGGAAGTGGGGCGGACAGGGTGAAGCGGTTCGCGCTCCGGCCCGGATCCGGCAGCGGCATCGATGCCAGGACGGGACCGTCGCAGCCCTGACCATGCACCATCAGCGTGCCGAACTGGCTGGGCGTGTAGCGCCACACGACCTGTTCGCGCTGCTCCTGGCGCAGCGCGAAATTGCGGGGCAGGCGGCCGATCGTCACCGCGATCCCGTCGACCCGGTCGAGCGGCGCGGCCTTGTACGTCCAGCAGGGGTTGAAGATGTTCATGCTGTGGGCGGGGCCATTGCCGGTCGCATCGCGGGTCAGCGGCAGGCGCAGCAGGATGCCGGGACCGGGGCAGGGGATCAGTTCCGCGCTCGACCGCTGGAGCAATGCGGCCGAGGCGGTGTCGAAGGTCCGGACCGCGGCGAGCGGGCGGCCGTCCGGGGCGAAGTCGGTGGCGCGCAGGACCGTGCCCGGCATGACCGTCACCGGCGTGGTATAGGCGCGAGAACGGGCGGTCGGCGCGGTCCCGTCGGTCGTGTAGCGGATCGTGCCATAGGGGGCCTGGCGCGTCATGGCGACCGACACCCTCGGTCCGCGCCACGCCGCCCCGACCCCGCCGACCACCGCGAAATCGACCGCGAAGGCGCTGTCCGCGGCGGCGATCCCCTGCCGGGCATAACGGTTCATCTGCGGATCGAGCCGCGCCAGGAAGTCCGGCCAGTCGCGTGCATCGGCGGGGGACCAGCTCATCTCCGCCAGTGCGGCCAGACGCGGAAACAGCGCATGTTCGCGCTGTTCGGGCGTCACCATATATTCGGCCCAGAGATTGGCCTGCGCCCCCAGCACATGATGAACCTTCGACGCCGCGATCGCCTTGGGCAGCGGGTCATAGGCGTAGACATCGGCCAGCGTCTGGACCTTCATCCGGCCGGGCGGTTCGTCACTGCGCGCGCTTTGCAGATTGTCGAGATAGAGGACCGGGCCGGGCGAGAGGACCACGTCATGGTCCATATTGGCCGCCTCGATCGCGCCCTTTTCCCCCCGCCACGACATGACCGAGGCCGATGCGGGCAGGCCGCCCTCCAATATCTCGTCCCAGCCGATCAGGCGACGGCCATGGCGGGCGAGATGCTGGCCGAGCTGCTCGACGAACCAGCTCTGCAACCGCTGTTCATCGGCGATCCCCAGGGCTCGCATCTTCGCCTGTACGGCGGGCGATGCCCGCCACTGATCCTTCAGCGCCTCGTCGCCCCCGATATGGATATAGGGGGAGGGGAAGATCGCCATCACCTCGTCCAGGACGTTCCGGACGAAGTCCAGGCTCTGGTCGCTGACATCGAACAGATAGGGATTGATCCCCCAATCGCCCGACACGGGCGGACGATCGCCCAGCACGCCGACTTCGGGATAGGCCGCGATCGCGGCCTGGGCATGGCCGGGCAGGTCGATCTCCGGCACGATCGTCACCGCCCGCGCGGCGGCATAGGCGACGAGTTCGCGAAGCTCGTCCTGCGTATAGAAGCCGCCATAGCGGTCGGTAGCGGCGCCGCGCCATGCCCCGATCCGGGTGAGTTCGGGATAGCGCTTGATCTCGATCCGCCAGCCCTGGTCGTCGGTCAGGTGCAGTTGCAGCCGATTGAGCTTGGCCTGCGCCATCATGTCGATGACGCGCTTGATCGACGGGATCGGCTGCATGTGGCGCGCCACGTCGAGCATGACGCCGCGCCAGACGAAGCGGGGGGAATCCGCGATCGTCATCGCCTCGACGGAGACCGCCGTGCGGAAGCGCGCATCTGGCGTGAGCAGCTGAGCGAGGGTCATCGCGCCATAGAGCAGTCCGGCATCGCTCGCCGCCGCGATCCGGATGCCTGCCGCCCCGACGTCGAGCCGGTATCGTTCGTCGCCGGCCGGGGCCTGCCCGGATCGCACGAAGCGGATCGGGCCGTCACCGCCCTCCACCACGGTCAGGGAAAGACCGCGCGTGCGGGCAACGATCGCCGCCATCTGGCGCGCGGCGTTCATCGCGCCGGCATCGCCCATGGGCACGACGATGCGGGCGTCCGCCGCGATCCGGAAGCGGCCGGTACCCATTGTCAGATGGGCCGGGCGGGGCAGGAGCGACGCCACCGGGCCGGCGGCGGTCAGCACCATCGCCGCCAGCGCGAGCAGGCCTCGCGTCGCCCGGCGCCCGGCCGAGCGCGACCGCTTCCGTCGCCCTTGCGGACGCTCGGGCGACGGGCCGGTCATCAGAAGCGCGTCGTCGCGGCGATCGAGATCTGCCGCCCCAGCGTGTCGTAACGCTGCGGGATCGTGTTGCCGCGCGACAGGGCATAGTCATAGGTGTTGGTCATGATCGGCTGCTGACGATCGAAGATGTTGTTGACCGCCGCCGTCAGGGTCAGCCGCTTGGCGATGTTGAAGGCCAGCGCGAGGTCGAAGTAATTATAAGGCGGAATGCGGGTGAAATCCGACACCGCGGTCGACGGCTTCGAGTTCGGACCGCCATTCTGCCCCGCCGTCGTCCCGTCGATATACCGCCAGGCGAGCGAGGCGGAGAAGCGCTGTCCTGCCGAGGAATAGGTCGCCCGGACGTTATGGACCCAGCGCGGTGCAGGCTGCGAACAGGAACCGCCGAAATAGCCGACGCAATTGGTCCGCGGCTGATTGACGGCGGTCTGTCCGCCCTGATCGGTGGCCAGCGTGCCGTTCATCAGCAGGTCGACCTTGCCAGCCGCCTCGCCCAGCGGGACCGAATATTGCGCCTGGAAGTCATAACCGCTGGCGAACAGGCGATAGGCGTTCAGGTTGCCGCCCTGAATATAGCCCGCCGTGCTGCTGGTGCTCGTCAGCTGATAGGTCGTCGGGTCGCGCACGAGGCGGCTGCAATAATAGGGATCGCCGGTGATCGCGCAGCCATCCACCGCGAAGCTGGCGCCCAGATAGCTGATGACGTTGTTGACCTGGATCTTGTAGCGATCGACCGACAGGCTGAGGCGCGGGATGAAGCGCGGGGTGAACACGAAGCCGAAGGTCGTGGTCCGTGCATCCTCGGGGCTGATCGGCACGCCGTTGTTCCGCTGGCGACAGACATCGTCGATGCAGCGGATGCTTCCGGGGATGCCGGCGGCGATGCCATTGCCGTAAAGATTGTCGGGCAGGCCGGTCAGTCGGCATGCCTCGCGGCTGGCACGTGGGGCGACCCCGTTGATGCTGGCGCAGGGATCGACGATCGTCGCATTCTGGAAGCCCACCGTCTGGTTCGCCTCGCGCAGGCCGGGGGCGCGGGCGGCGCGGTTGCGGCCGAAGCGGAAGGTGATGTCCTCGCTCGGCGAATAGACCGCCTCGACCTTCCAGGTGTTGAACGTCTCGGGACTGGTGCTGTACTTCGACAGGCGATAGCCGCCATTGACCTGCAACAGCTTGATCAGCGTGACATTCTGCACCAGCGGAAGCTGGGCCTCGACATTGCCTTCGACGACGTCCTGTTTCGGGAAACGGTCGGGAACGCCGCCATAGACCTCGATGAACCGGGCATTCTGAAGCCCGCGCTCCTCCTGCTTGCGATATTCCGCGCCGAACGCCAGCGCGAGGCCCTGTTCGGCCAAGGGCGAGCGGATGCCGTAACGGGTCAGGTCCGTCGTCAGATTGGCGGTGACGTCATAGAATTTCGCGCGCAGATCGCTGACGCCCAGGCCTTCGTTGAACAGATAGTTGCTGAGCGCCGCGCTGCCGGGATTGTTGGCGACGAACACGTTGAGCGGCACGCAGGACGGATCGGTGCCGTTGACCACCGACCGACAGGTGGGCACGCCGTTCACGTTCACGACGTCGAGTGCGCGATTGACCTTGGCCGTGACCGGATTGCCGCCGGGCTGCCAGAGCTGGCGGCTCTCGTCATAGACACCGCCGACATCGTAGTGCCAGCCTTCCGCGATCTCGCCCCGGATCGAGGCGTTGATCCGCGTCTCGGTGTTGGTGAAGGTCTCCTTGTCGCGGTCGCCCGCCAGGCCGGGGAAGCCATATTGGACGCCCAGCGGCGCATAGACCGCCGTCCCCGCTCGCGTGCCGCAGATGGTCTGCGCCTGCGACGCCGAGAGGAAGGGGTTGTCGCAATTGACCTGATAGCTGCCCTGGACATAGGGGCCGTAGAGCAGGTTGGCCGACTTGTCACGCAGGTGCATCACGCCGATCGAAATCTCGGCAGCAGGCGACGCCTTGTAGTTGATGAACCCACCGGCATTATACCGCTCATAGCCGCGTGCGGCCAGTCGATCGCCCTGATTGGCATAGCCCGGAATGGTCGAGGCGGGCGCGAAGACGCCCGGGCTGCCGGTGACGTTGGAATAGCTGGCGCCGTTCGCGGTCAGCGTTCCGTTGGGTGAGGCTGCGGTGACGCCACAGATCAGGTTGTTGACGCGCAGCGGATTGCCGGTGTCGCGGCGAAGCTGGCATCCCGACGCGTCGCGGTCGCGGAACAGGATTCCATCGGCCGTGCGATAGGTCCCATAGACTGAGATGTTCAGCCGGTCGTCGAGGAAATTATGGCCATAGGTCACGCTCAAATCGGCGCGGCCGCCGCCATTCGTCAGGCCGCGCGGCGTGGTGATGCCGTAACGCTGCGCGACGGGTGTGGAGACATTGTCGCGATTGAGGTGATTGTAGAAACTGTAGTTGGCCGACAGTTGCAGCCCGGTGAAATCGCGCTTGATGACATAGTTCACCACGCCCGCAATCGCGTCCGAACCATAGACCGACGACGCACCACCGGTCAGCAGGTCGATACGCTCGACCAGCGACACGGGGATCAGGTTGATGTCGACCGATTCCGTACCGGCGATGCGCTGTCCGTTGATCAGTGACAAGGTACGGTTGAAGTCGAGACCGCGCAGCTTGACGCCGCGCTGCCGGCCGTTGCTCTGCTGGTAATTCTGCTGCGCGTCCGGCTGGACTTGGCCCAGGCGGTTGGTCACCTCTTCCAGATTGACCGCCCCCTGCGCCTTGATCTCGGACGCGGTGATCGAGGTGATCGGGCTGGCCGACTTCAGGTTGGGGCGGACGATGCGGGTGCCGGTGACGACGACATCGCCGCCGCCCGAGGCCTGGGGCGCCGGGACTTCGCCGGCAATCACCGCCTCGCGCTGCTGCTCGCCCGCGCCGGTCTGGCCGACGGTGTTGAGCCCGGCGGGGCTCAGCCCGGCGGCGCGGGCCGCCACGACATAGACGCCCTGCTGCGTCCGCGACGCGCTGAAGCCGCTATCCCGCAGCAGCCGGTCAAGCGCGGTGGTGGCGGGCATGGTGCCCGACACGGCGGGCGAGCGGCGGTCGGCGAGCCGGGGCTCGTCGAACACGATCTGGATCCGCGCCTGATGCGCCAGCGTCCGCAGCGCCTGGCCCAGCGGCTGGGGCCGGACATCCACCTTGACGACGTTCTGCTGTGCCGCCGCCGGTGCCGCCATCAGCCCGGCCGTCATCGTCGCGGTCGCCAAGGCCATCGCACTGACGCGTGACGCAATGGTACCAAACCCACTCCAGTTCGACATATCGCCCCCCATTTTTGGTTACAAGGATATGACGTTCACGGATCGGAAATACTCAGGATACCCCCCAAAAAAATTCGATCATGTCGCGGGGACGAGATTCCGCGGCTCGAAATTGGTAATATCCGTCCCGCCGCGCGGTGCGAGAAGGATCGACCCCCGCGACGGGACCGCGCGGACCGGGAAGGCTGCGACGACACCTTGCAGGAAGGCGTCGATATCCCCGGCGTTGAATACGCCGCTGATGCGGATGTCGGAGGCTTCGGGCGTGACGACGATCGGCTTGCCGATATTGTAGCGATTGACCCGTTGCACCGCGATCAGCAGCGGTTCGTCGGCAAAGGACAATTGTCCGCCCTCCAGCCGATCGCTGACCGCCGCGTTCCGCAGGGTCGCCAGCGGCGTGTCCGTCGACACGATCAGTTCCTGGCCCGGGGTCAACGCCTGTTCGGCGGTTTCCCGCGTGCCGCGCACCGTGGCGAATTGCGGCGCCGGTCCTTCGGCGGCATTGCGCAGGACCGCGACACGCCCCTCATACAGCGCCACGCGGACCTGATCGGACAGGCGCTCGATCGAGAAGGCGGTGCCGACCGCCACCACCATGCTCTTGCCGCTGGTCACGGCAAAGGGGCGCAGCGGGTTCTTGGCGACCTTGAAGCTGGCGCGGCCGTGATCGAGCGTCAGTTCGCGCCGGTCTTCCGTAAAGCGGACGCGGACTCCGGTATCGGCGTCGAGCATCATCGTCGATCCGTCGGCCAGGATGACGGTCCGCCGCTCGCCGATGCCGGTTTCGTAATAGCGGGACGGCGCATGCAGCATCACGGCCAGGCCGACGACCAGCAGCACGACCGCGGCGGCGGCCATCCATCCGATCATGGGGACATGCCGGACGCTCCAGCGCCGCGCGCCAGCCAGTTGCACCGCGCCCAACGCCTGCCTGCGCAACGCCAGCAATTCGGGGGCAAGGGCAAGATCGTCCAAGCCGCTCCACATGCCGCGCGCGCGCTCGAACCGCTCCGAATGCACGGGATCGGCGGCCAGCCAGGCCGAGAAGGCCTGTTGATCCTCGGGGCTCAGCGGCGCTTCGTGAAGCCGCAGGCACCAGGCGATCGCGTCATCGTCGATCTTTTCCGTCCGATCCCGCGTCATTGCACGCCTCCCAGGTCGCGGAGCAGCGTTCGCATGGCGGTCGCGATATGTTTTTCGACGGCGCTGACCGATATGCCGAAGGCATCGGCGATCGCTTTGCGCTGCATGCCTTCCAGGCGGTAGAGTATGAAGATGTGACGTGTCCGTTCTGGCAGGCCGTTCAGGATCCGCGCGACCTGGACGACGCTTTCCCGCGCCTCCAGCGTCCGCGCCGCATCCAGCCGGTCGATATCGCCGTCCGACAGCATCTCGCCATGCTGATACCGGGTGCGGACGCTTTCGCGACGATAATGGTCTTTGACCAGATTGGCCGCGATACGAAAGATATAGGCTTCGGGATTATCCACGACATGCTGCGGTCCCGAGGCGAGGCGACAGAACAGGTCCTGGGTCAGATCCTCGGCAAGGGACGCGTCGCGCAGGCGCCGCTGGAAGAACGCCATCAGCGCCGGACGAAGCCGGTTGGACAGCTCCAGCAGGTTGCTGGGCATGGCATGCGGTTGTGTTTGGCCCGTTCCCATAGCCATTAGACGTGCGGCCCCCCGAAACGCACATTAGCCCAGCGCAATATTCGGCGCACTAGCCAAGGGTTGCGGCCATTCCGTGACGGCTCGCATGGTCTGATCCGGCGCTGCGCAGCCGGTATCGGTGTGCTTTGGGATAGTGAACGAACGATCGGAAGCCTGGCGCTTTAAAAGGTGGCCAAGGCCTTTGGTCGTCAGGGCGGTGCGTTATGCGTCCGGTCGCAACGCTCCGCATGAGCCGCGATGCGGTACCCTTTCAAACTTCGCGGTGACGCTCGGAGGAACGGGAAGGCACGATACCGCCTTCCCGTTCATCACTAGGGGCCGCCGAGCGCACCCCTTGTCCGATGGCCGCGCGCCGATATCGGTCAGCCGTCAGCAGAATACCGGTTCCTGACGGAGCCGTTCGGATCAGCGCGCTGACGGGCGCCGACAACGGCTATGCCGCGTCATGGTCGGGGACGTGCTGTGCCATCAAGGGTCATGCGACGATAATCATTTGCACCCGGCGCATAACCGCTTAGACGGCGCCATCCCCGGGGAGCCGCTGATGCGCGGTTGAGAGATGGGCAGCAGCCCATGACCCGCTGAACCTGATCCGGATGATACCGGCGTAGGGAGGGTCCGCGGCTTCTTCGTCGTCCCTCCGTGTGAAGTGGACGAAGAGACGATGCCGGTTGAGATTTCGCGCGATCATACCAAGGTCCGCCATGCCATCCTGATGCTGTCTGCCGCCTGGGCTGTTCTGCCCATGGCGGTATCGGCGCAGCAGGCCTCCAATGCCTCGGCCGACATCCGCGTGATCGGCCACCGCGATCCCGAGGGCCTGCTGCCCGACCAGACCGAGCCCAAGGCGGTGAGCGAGGTGGCGACCGACTTCATCGTCAAGCAGGCGCCGACCCAGAACGCCTTTCAGCTCGTGAACCTGTTGCCCGGCGCGAACATCGCCTCCAGCGATCCTTACGGCCTCTCGACCAGTTCCAGCCTGACGTTGCGCGGCCTGGGCCAGGACGAGATCGGCGTGCTGATGGAGGGCGCGCCGCAGAACGATATCGGCTATTATTATGCCTATCCGTCGCAATTCGCGGATACCGAGAATCTGCGCCGGATCGCGATGGCGCCGGGATCGGTGGATATCGCCGCGCCGACCGTCGTGGGGGCGGGGGGCCTGTTGTCGCTGACGCTCGACGCCCCCAAACCGGCGCGGCAGCTGCTCGCCGACCTGGCGCTCGGTTTCTATGATCTGCGCCGCGTCTTTGTCCGGGTCGATACGGGTGAGATCGGGAATAGCGGCCTGAAGGCGTTCGTCTCCTATTCCAATACGCGCGCGGACAATTGGCGCGGCGCGGGCTTCGATACGCGCCAGCATGTCGATGCCAAGCTGCTGCGCGAATGGGGGAATGGCAACCGCGCCAGCCTGGCCCTGTCGTATAACGACGCCAATTCCTCGGCTTACCCAAGCCCGACGCTGGCGGAGTGGCAGGCCCAGGGGCGCGGGTTCAATTACGATACGCGTTATACGCCGGGCGATACCAGTTACTGGGAATTGTACCGCGCGCCGTTCCGCAACCTCTATGCTTCGGCGCCGGTCCATCTGGTGCTGAACGACCGGCTGACCTTCGACGGCACCAGCTATCTCCAGTTCGGCTATGGCAACTCGCCCTATGGCACCCAGCTGACGACGACCAACAATTTCCTGGGCGCCGAGGAACTGGCCCAGCCGATCGCCTTGCCCGGCGCGGTGGACGGGGTGGCGACGGTGCTGGGCAACTATACCGGCGACCAGATGCGTCTGGGACAGGTCGCGAGCCTGACCTTGCAGGCCGGTATCCACCGGCTGACGGCGGGGCTGTGGTTCGATTACGGCGCCGACCGGGTGACGCAGACCTATACCGCGGTCGATGCCGATGGCCGTCCCGCCGACCGCTGGGGCTATCGTGCCCGTGCGATCCGCACCGCCGATGGCCGCCTGCTCGCCTATGAGAACCAGCGCACCGTCACCGTGACGAAGAGCGTCTTCCTGGCCGACAGCATCGCGCTGACCCCGCGCCTGACGGTCGATATCGGGTTCAAGGGCGTCGATCTGCTGCGCAATGGCCGCAACTATCTGCCGGGCCCGCAGAGCCAAGTTCGCCGCGACAGTTTCGTCGCCCTGCCGCGCGCGGCCGTTCATTACGCCATCGACGACCGGCAGCAGCTGTTCGCCAACATCACCACCAATTTTCGCGCGCCCAACGAATTCACGCTGTACGACAGCTATTATGGCGGAGTCGTCTCGACCCGCGGTACCAACGCGCTCAAGAACGAATATTCGCTCTCGCAGGAACTGGGCTATCGCTATATCGGCCCCAGCCTGTCGGCGTCCGTCACCGGCTTCCACTATAAATTCCGCAATCGTCAGCTTGCGACCGTGGTCGACAGTGGCGGCGCGCTGGTCAATTCGACGCTGAATGCCGGGGGGCAGACCTCCTACGGCGTCGATGGCGAGATCGACTATCGCCCGGCCAAGGGCGTCAGCGTCTATGTCTCGGGCGAATATCTGCGCGCGCGGATCGACGACGACCTGCCGGTGGGCGCGGATTATCTGCCGACGCGGGGCAAGCGCGCGGTGTCGAGCCCGACCTTCCAGGTCGGCGGCGGCGGTACCTATGACGACGGGCTGTTGTTCGGCAGCATCGCGGGCAAATATGTCGGCCGCCAATATGCGACCTTCATGAATGACGAGAGCATAGCGGGCTATGCCACGCTGGACCTTTCGGTCGGTGTGCATCTGGCGAACTGGCTCGACGGCAAGCGGACCGACCTGCGCCTGAATGCGATCAACGTCACCAACCCCCATGTCCTGGCGGGGGTGCAGTCGCTGACGACCAACGCCCGGGACACGGTCGGGCGAGGTGGCACGGTCATCGCGGGCAATGCGCCGACCTATTATATCGGCGGCGGTGCGGCGGTCGTCGCCACCGTGTCGCGCGCTTTCTGAGCATGAGCGGCGCGGGCGATCCGGCCGGGGAACACCGGGTCCATGGCATGGGGCTGGCCATGGAGGCCCCCACCTGGCCGGCGATCACGCGCGACGAAGCGGCGGCAGTGCTGGCCCGTTTTCCGGGCCATGCCGCGATCGAGGCGCTGCACTGGCATTCGCCGCGCCCCTTTTCCGCCGCGACGCTGATCCGGACGAGCGATGGCGTGCTGTTGCTGAAACGGCATGACCGCCGGGTGCGCAGCGTTGCGGGACTGGCCGAGGAGCATCGCTTCATCGCCCATCTCGCGGCGGCCGGAATGCCGGTGCCCGAACTGCTGCGCACCGGAGAGGGGGCGAGTGCGGTCGCGTTGGGCGAAGGGACCTATGAGCTGCACCGTCAGGCGCCGGGGGAAGACCTGTATCGGGACCAGCCGTCCTGGACGCCGTTTCGATCCCACGACCATGCCGTCGCGGCCGGGGCCGCACTGGCCCGGCTGCACCGGGCCGCGCATGGCTTTGACGCCCCCGCGCGCGCCGTGCAGCCGCTGGTCGCGAGTTTCTCCATTCTGTCGGCCACCGATCCGCTGGCGGCGGTCGAAGCCTATGTCGACGCACGCCCCGCACTGGCGGCGTTTCTGGCGAAACGACCATGGCGGCGGCCATTGGCGTCGCTCTTCGCCGCATGGGGCGAAGGACTGGCGCCGCGCCTCGCCCATCAAACGCCCTTGTGGACCCATAATGACTGGCATCCCTCCAACCTGCTCTGGACGGCGGACGGCGGGGTCGCGACCATATTCGATTTCGGGCTCGCCGACCGGACCTGTGCGGTCCACGATCTGGCCACCGCGATCGAGCGGACCGCCTTTGCCTGGCTGGCGCTGGGGGAAGGTCGGGACGATGCCATCGCCGACCCCGCCGCCGCCCTGGCCCTGATCGCGGGCTATGAGCGGATCAGCCCGCTCGATGCCGTGACGAAGGTGGCGGTCGTCCGGCTCCTGCCCTTGGTCCATATCGAATTCGCCTTGTCCGAGATCGACTATTTCGCGGGGGTCGTCGACGATCCCGACGCGGCCTTGCTGGCATGGGACGGGTATCTTCTGGGCCATGCGGCATGGTTTCAGTCCATGGCCGGGCGCGATTTCCTCGCTCGCCTGCGCGAGGGGCTGGGCCTGTCATGACGCCGCTGGAGATCGCGGCGGTCGCCATCAGCTTTCTGGCGATCTGGCTGACGGCGCGGCGCAACATGCTGTGCTGGCCACTGAACCTCGTCGCCTGCGCGCTTTACTTCAAGCTGTTCCTGGACGTGCGGCTTTATGCCGACATGGCGTTGCAGGCGGTCTTCGCCCTCGGCATCGCCTATGGCTGGATCGTCTGGCGCCGCAGCAGGGCCGACACCGGCGCGGTCGTCGTGAAGCCCTTGTCCCGCACCAAGGCCGTGGCGGGACTGATGACGGGCGCGCTGGGGGCGCTGGCCATCGGGTGGTTCACCAGCCGCCATACCGATGCGACGCTGCCCTGGCTGGACGCGACGCTCAGCAGCTTCAGCCTCGTCGCGCAATATTGGACCGCGCGGCGGCACCGGGAGAACTGGCTGCTCTGGATCGCGGTCGACATCGTCTATGTGGGCATGTTCATCTTCAAGGGCCTGATGCCGACCGCAGCGCTGTACGCGGTGATGATCGGGCTTGCGGTCATCGGCTATCGGGACTGGCGGCGCGATGCTCCTGCCGTGTGAAATCCGCCCTTAGACCACCCGGACATCCGCCTCGCGGAACAGCGCCTCCGCTTCGTCGATCGTCGTCCCGCCCTGTATTGGCATGCCGATCGCCCGCGCGTGTTCCTTCAGGATCACCGCCTCGAAACCTTCGCGCCGGGCATCGAGGGCCGACCACGCGACGCAAAAGTCATAGGCCAGTCCGACGAAGACGCAGCGCCGAACCTGCTTGTCGCGCAGATAGCCCGCCAGGCCCGTCCGCGTCGTCCGGTCATTCTCGAAAAAGGCGGAATAGGAATCCACCGCCGGGTTATAGCCTTTCCGGATGATGAGGTCGGCGCGGTCGATCGCGGCCTGCACGAGGGGATGAAATGCGGCGCCCGCCGTCCCCTGGATGCAGTGATCGGGCCACAGGACCTGCTCGCCATAAGGCATCGTCACCCGGTCGAAGGGTTGCCGGTCGGGATGGCTGCTAGCGAAAGACAGGTGCCCTGCGGGGTGCCAGTCCTGCGTGACGACGACATGCCGGAAGCGCAGGGCCAGCGCGCCGATCCCCGCCATGATCTCGTCCCCTCCCGCCACGGCCAATGCGCCGCCGGGGCAGAAATCATTCTGCGGATCGACGATGATAAGGGCGTCCGACCCGGTGAAGGTCTCTTCTGCTGTGAACGGCTCGATGCCCATCCCCGTCTCCCTTGCAAGCCGACGCGCTTTAGGACGACCGGCACCCGATGGCCAGCGTCGACAGGACAGGGCAATGGCAGCGCCGGATGCCTAGCGGTCCTGGGACGGGGCGCCCCCCAGTGCCTTCACCAGCGCGATGCTGGCGCGCGCCCGGTCGGTCTCGACGCCGATCAGCGTGCGCTGCGCATCGAGCGCGGCGGTCTGTGCGGTGACGACCTCCAGATAGTCGGACGCGCCGTCGCGATAGCGGGTCAGGGCCAGGTCGCTGGTCCGTGCCGCCGCCTGCGCCGCATCGCGTTGGTCGACCGCCTGGGCCGCCAGATAGCGGTTGGCGGCCAGCGCATCCTCGGCCTGGCGGAAGGCGGTGAGGACGGTCGTGCGATAGGCGGCGGCCAGCTCGTCATATTGCGCGCGCGACAGGCGGACCTGGGCGTGACGGCGCCCACCGTCGAACAGCGTCAACAGGCTGGTGACCGGGCCCAGGCCCCAGAAACTGTTCGGTGCGGACAGCAGCGATCCGTTGGTGCTCTGCCACCCGCCCGACAGGCCGAGCGTCAGCGAGGGGAAGAAGGCGGCGCGCGCCACCCCGATCCGCGCATTCGCGGCATAGAGCCGCCGCTCCGCCGCCGCGATATCGGGGCGGCGCTGTAGTAGTTCGGACGGCGTACCGGCGGGAACGGGGGGCGCCAGCGGCGGCTGGACCCGGGGCGCGATCGTGAAGTCGGACGCGGTCGCCCCGGTCAGCGCCGCGATCTCATGCTCGGTCGCGGCGCGCGCATTGGCGATGGCAGAGATCTGCGCCCGCGCATTGGCCAGCACGGTACGCGCGCGGTTGACGTCGATGCCGGAGACGATGCCGCCGTCATGGCGCGTCACCGTCAGGTCATAGGCGCGACCGAACGCCTCGGCCGAGCGCTGCAGCAGGTCGGCCTGCGCATCCAGGCCTCGCAGGCGGGCATAGGCGTCCGCCACCGCCGCCTGAAGGCTGAGCCGGGCGGAGGCGAGGTCCGCGCCGCTGGCCACGACTTCCGCGCGCGACGCCTTCACGCCGTCGCGGATGCGGCCCCAGAGATCGACCTCGTAACTGAGCGAGCCGCCGAGCACGACATTGTCATAGGTGACGGCACTGCCCTGGCTGAGCGGTCGATCGGCCGACACGCGCTGGCGCCCTGCCTGTCCGTTGACGCCGACCTGCGGGAACAGGCCCGACTGGTCGATCCGCGCCTCTGCCTGTGCGGCATCATAGCGGGCGAGCGCATCGGCCAGCGTCGGGCTGGCGCGTTCGGCACGATCTTCTAAGTCGTTCAGCACCGGGTCGCCGAACGCGATCCACCAGGGCCCGCGCGGCTGGCCGTCGAGCGGGGTGGCGGCGGTCCATCCTGGCGGTGTCGCCGTTTCCTTGAAGGCGGGCGGTACGGTGCTTACTGGCGGGTGATAGGCGGGCGCCAACGAGCACCCCGCCAGCGCCAGTGCCAGCACGATCGGGGCGGCGAGCGGTTCAGCCCGCATGGTCGCTCTTCCCGCCCGGCGCGGTGGCGGACTGAATGCGGACCCGGTCGCCGCTGCGGATCGCATCGGGCGGCGAGTCGACCACGGCGTCTCCCGCAGCCAGCCCCTTGGAAATGACGACGGTCTTGCCCTGGTCGCTGGCGATCGTCACCGGCTTCACCGTCACGCGCCCGCCGCGATCGACCACCGCGACGCTCGGCCCATCATTGCCATAGAGGATCGCACTGCCGGGCAGGATCAGGCCGTTGCCGCCGCCCGCCCCGACATGAAAGGCGACCTGGGCATAGGCGCCGGGTTTCAGTGCACCGTCGGGATTGGCGGCCTGCAGCTCGACCAGGACGGCACCCGACTGCGCATCGACGGCTTGCGCGCTGCGCACCAGCGTCGCGGGGAAGCTGGCTTGCGGATATTCGGGCACGGACAGGGTCGCCGCCATGCCGGGATGCACCTGCGCCGAATAGCCCTGCGGCACGCGGACATAGATGCGCATCCGGCGCACGTCGGAAATGGTGAAGAGCGGCTGAGCGGCGGCGTTTCCGGCGACGACCAGCTGGCCGATCTGCGCGGCGCGGCTGGTGACGACGCCGGCGAAGGGCGCGCGCAGCCGGGTGAAGTCCTGCAACGCCTGCAACCGGCGGACATTGGCGAGCGAGGCCTTGGCCAGCGCCGATTTGGCGGCGAGGTCGCCCGATTTCTCGTCCGCCTCCTGCCGCGACACCGCGTCCTTGGCGAGCATGGTGTTCCACCGCGTCGCGGTCGAGGCGGCGAGATTGCGGTTGGCGAGCGCGGTCTGATAATCGGCCTGCGCCTGGGCAAGCTGCTGGTCCACCTCCGGCGCGTCGAGGATGGCGAGCGTCTGGCCGGTCTGCACATGGTCGCCGATATCGGCCAGCCAGCGGCGGACATAGCCATTGGTGCGCGCATAGATGGCCGCGCTGTTCAGCGCCTGGATATTGCCGGGCAGTACCAGCGCATTGCTGTCGCCGCCGGCTTTGGGCCGGACCACCGCGACGCTGGGCAGGGCGGTTTCGGCCGCCGTGCTGTCGAGCACGCGGTTCGCGTTCATCCGGTTCGCGGTGCCGAACCCGACGACGGCGATCGCGAGCACGGCGGCGCCGATGCCGACCTTCTTCATGGTGCCGGGGCTTGGGGCGGCCGCCTCTGCCTCGGCGGAGAGCGACTTGATATCGGTCTGGTCAGACATGGCTGGGCTGGATTTCCACGGAAGGGGAAGGGGCCACGGCGCGCTTGCGGTGGACGAAGGCGAAGATGGTCGGGACGAAGAACAGGGTGGCGATGGTGGCACAGACCAGGCCGCCGATCACCGCGCGGCCGAGCGGCGCATTCTGCTCGCCGCCATCGCCCAGGCCCAGCGCCATCGGCGCCATGCCGATGATCATGGCAAGCGCGGTCATCAGCACGGGGCGGAACCGGACCATCCCGGCCTGCAGCGCCGCTTGCGTCGCATCGCCCAGCGCGGCGAGCTGTTCGCGCGCGAAGCTGACCACCAGGATCGAATTGGCCGTCGCGACCCCCATGCACATGATCGCGCCGGTCAGGGCGGGCACGGACAGGGTCGTGCCGGTGGTGAACAGCATCCACACGATCCCGGCAAGGGCGGCGGGCAGGGCGGTGATGATGACGAACGGGTCGACCCAGCTCTGGAAATTGACGACGATCAGCAGATATATCAGCACGATCGCCCCGAGCAGGCCGAAGCCGAGCCCGGCAAAGGCGGTGTTCATCGTGGCATATTGGCCGCGGATCGTGACGCTGGCGCCCTTGGGCAGCTGTCCCGAGAGCGAGGCGATGGCCCGCTGCACGTCCCCCGTCACCGCACCCAGGTCGCGTCCCTGCGTCGCTGCATAGATGTCGAGCACCGGCTGGATGTTGTAATGCGAGACGACGGGCAGCGTGCTCGAGCGATGGATCGCCGCGACGCCGCCCAGCGGCTGCGGCGTACCCGCGCTCGCGCCGGAGACGGGGACATTGGCCAGGTCGCTCATGGATCCTACCAGATATTCGGGCGCCTGCGCGACGACCGGATAGGACACACCCGACTTCGGATCGACGAAGAACACCGGCGCGGACTGCGACGTGCCCGCCAGCGAGCTGGACAGGCTGGTCGTCACGTCGTGCTCGGTCAGCCCGTACTGGCCGATGCGCGAGCGATCGACATCGACGTCGAGCTGGGGCGAGCGACCCGGCTGCTGGATGCGCGCATCCGCCAGGCCGGGGATGGTCGCGACCTTGGCGAGCAGCTTCTGCGCATAGGCGCGGTTCGCGTCCATGTCCTTGCCGCTGATCTGGATGTCGATGGGCGCGGGCGCACCGAAGTTCAGGATCTGGCTGGTGATGTCGGCGGGCAGGAAGGCGAAGCTGGTGCCGGGGAAGCGACGCGGCAGCTCGCGGCGCAGCGTCGCCACGATCTCGTCGGTCGGGCGATGCGTCTCGGTCAGCGTGATCAGGATGTCGCCGTCCTGCGGACCGATCGTGCCGCTATTGTTGTAGACCGTGTTGATCGAGCTGACCGGCAGGCCGATATTGTCGGCGACCGAGGCGATCTGCCCGGCCGGTGCCATCTGGCGCACGGCGCGGGTAATATCCTGGAAGCGCGCGGCGCTGTCCTCGATCCGGGCGCCGACCGGTACGCGGACATGCATCGCGATCTGCCCCGAATCGACATTGGGAAAGAAGTTGCGGCCGAGCATCGGTATCAGCGCGAAGGACAGCAGCACGACCGCCAGGAAGCCCAGCAGGAAAGGCTTGCGCGCGCCCAGCGCCCGCTGGAGCAGCCCGGCATAGGCCATGCGGACCCGCTCGAACCGCATTTCGAAGCCGCGCTGGAAGCGGACCAGCGGATTGCGCGATGTGGGCGAGCCCGCCAGATGCTCGTCCTCGCCCGGCGCGTGGGGCTTGAGCAGATACATGGCGAGCGTCGGCACCAGCGTGCGCGACAGGACGAAGGACGCGATCATCGCGAACACGACCGACAGCGCCATCGGCACGAACAGGAACCCGGCGACGCCGGGCAGGAAGAACATCGGCACGAACACGATGCAGATGCACAGCAGCGAGACGAAGGCGGGCGTGACGATCTGCGCCGCGCCGTCCAGGATCGCCTCCATCACGCCCTTGCCCTGTTCGAGGTGCCAGTTGATATTCTCGATCGTCACCGTCGCATCGTCGACCAGGATGCCGACCGCCAGCGCCAGGCCGCCCAGCGTCATCACGTTCAGCGTCTGGCCGAAGGCGGCGAGCGCCGCGACGGCGGCGAGCACCGCCAGCGGGATCGACAGGGCGATGATGACCGTCGACCGCCACGATCCCAGGAACAGCAGGATCATCAGGCTGGTCAGTGCGGCGGCGATCGCGCCTTCCTGCACCACGCCGACCACCGCGCCCTTCACGAACAGCGACTGGTCGCCGATGGGCAGCACCTTCAGCGTGTCGGGCAGGGTGGCGGCGATGGAGGGCAGCTTGTCCTTCACCCCCTGGACGATCGCCAATGTCGAGGTCGCGCCGTTCTTCAGCACGGTCAACAGCACCGAGCGGTTGCCCTCGACATGCACCACATTCTGCTGCGGCCCGCTGCCGTCGCGGACATGGGCGACGTCGCGCATATAGATGGTCGCGCCGTTGACTACCTTGACCGGCAGGTCGTTGAGCGCGTCGATCGTGTCGGGCGCGTTGTTCAGGCGGACGCTATACTGGGTCGGCCCGATCTTGACGAAGCCCGCCGGGTTGATCTGGTTCTGCGCGGCGATGGCGTTGCCGACATCCTGCGCCGACAGCCCCTTGGACTGGAGCGCCAGCGGGTCGATGTCGATCTGCACCTGCCGCTGCTTGCCGCCGGACGGATAGGGCATGGCAAGGCCCGGCACCGTGACCAGGGGCGGGCGGATCTGGTTCTGTCCCAGGTCGAACAATTGCTGTTCGGACAGCCCCTTGCCCGACAGCGCGAGCTGCAGGATCGGCACGGTCGAGGCGGAATAGTTGAGGATCAGCGGCGGCGTCGTGCCCGGCGGCAGCTGGCGCAGGATGGTCTGCGACACCGACGTCACCTGCGCGGTGGCGGTGCGGATGTCGGCGCCCGGCTGGAAATAGATCTTCACCACGCCGACGCCCTGCAGCGACTGGCTCTCGACATGCTCGATATCGTTGACGGTGGTCGTCAGCACCCGCTCATAGGGGGTGACGATGCGGTCCGACATGTCCTTGGGCGGCAGGCCGGAATAGGTCCAGGCGACCGCGATCACCGGGATGCGGATATTGGGAAAGATGTCGACTGGCGTACGCACCGCCGCCATCAGACCGACGATCGCGATCAGTATCGCCATGACGATGAAGGTCAGCGGCCTGTGCAGCGCGACCTTGACGATACCGATCATTCACGTCCCCTCATCCGGCCGTCGGACGACGCGCCGTCGAAAATCCTGTCTCTCCCGTGACGCGACGACGCAGTGCGACTGTCGGCGCGCGCATCTTCCCTTTCGCGCACCATCGCATCCGCGATCGCGGTGATGGCGCGATGCCCTCTTGGTCGTTTCGGGTCCAATATATAATATGGCTCGATTGATAGCTTGGGGATATCGATCCATGGACCTGCGGCACTTGCGCTATTTCCTGTGCGTTGCCGAGGAGATGCATTTCGGCCGCGCGGCCCGGCGGCTGGGCATTTCGCAGCCGCCGCTCAGCCAGCAGATCCGCGCGCTGGAGGAGGAACTCGGCGTGCGGCTGTTCGACCGTACGAGTCGCCGCGTCAAACTGACCGAGGCGGGGATGCTGTTCGCACCGGAGGCGCGCCAGACGCTGGCGCAGGCGGACCACGCCGCCCAGACGGCCCGGCGGGCGCAGCGCGGCCAGATCGGGCATCTGGCGCTGGGCTTCACGCCGTCCGGCCCGTTCGTCCAGATCGTCGGCAACGCACTGTCCCGGTTCCGCGATGCCCATCCCGAGGTCGAACTGTCCCTGCAGGAGCGGGGGCGGGACGAACAGATCGCGCGCGTCGAGGAGGGGGAACTGGACATCGGGCTGATCCGTGGGTCGACCATGCCCTGCCTGCCCCCGGATCTGGTGTCGCGATGCCTGATCAAGGAGGACATGTTGCTAGCCGTGCGCGCCGATCATCCGCTCGCCGAGCGGGCGGCCGATCCGACCATCGAGGACCTGGCCGACGTTCCGCTCGTCCTCTACGCGCCCGCGATCGGCGCGGGGTTCAACGAGCATTTCTTCGCGCTGTGCGACCGGGCGGGGTTCCAGCCGCGTATCGCGCATCAGGCGAGCAGTTTCGCCACGCTGCTGGGGCTGGTCTCGGCGGGTTTCGGCGCGACGATCCTGGCGCGCTCGCTGGAGCGGCTGCACATCGACACACTAGTCTATCGCAAGCTGGACGCCCCCGTCACCAGCCGCCTGCTGATGATCCACCGCGCCGAGCTGTCCCCGACCGCGCATGCCTTTCGGGCGGTCATCGAGGAGGAGGCGGAGCGGGGCTGATCGTCATTCCGCCACCGGCCCCGCGCTCTCGTCGGCGTCCAGGAAGGCGGCGCGCAGGGGCAGGGTGGCGGCGCCGATGGCGGCGGCGTCGCCCGTGATGGACGAGGGAGCGACGATCGGGGCGGGACGGTGGAAGCCGCGCCGCTCGGGATTGATGAAGCGGATCCGCTCGGCGATCCGCGCGGCCAGTGCCGGGGGAAGGCGGCCGCCTAGGACGATCATCGCGGGGTCGACCGTGGCCGAGATCGCCGACGCGACAAGATTGAGCGAAGGCAGGCACCGCTCCAGCCAGGTTTCCACGGCGGGATGGTCCGCGTCGAACGCGCTCAGCATGGCGTGAAGATCGGGATAATCCACCCCATGATCCCGAAAGACCAGGCGCAGCACCTCCAGATTGGGCTGCGGCCAGTCGAGCGGCAGGATCGATGCGAACTCGCCCGCATTGCCGCGATGGCCCCGCAGCGGCGCGCCCTGCGACATCACGCCGCCGCCGAACCCGGCCGAGAAATAGAGATAGGCGAAGTCGCGCACCGTGCGACCATGGCCCAGCATCCCTTCGCCGATCGCGGCGACATTGCCGTCATTGTCGATCCAGACCTTCGCCTCCAGCGCCTCGGCCAGGATGGTGTCGAGCGGCACCAGCGCCCAAGGGTCGAGCAGCCGGGGCGGATTGAGCCGCGCGCCGTCGCCGATGAAATAGCCAGTGACGCCGACGCCGATCCCCACCAGTCGCGCGCGATCCCGCCCGGCCTGCGCCAGCGCGTCCGCGATCATGCGGTCGATCTGGCGACAGGCCGCCGCAATGGCGATGTCGGCCAGCGGCTCGCTGCGCACGGCATGGATATGGCCCGCCAGGTCGAGCAGCACGAGCGAGACCGCATCGGTCATCACCGACAGGCCGATGGCAAAGGCCGCCGATCCGTTGAGCGCCAGCTTGGCGGCGGGCTTGCCGCGTCCGGCGGCGACGGGCTGTGCCTCGGTCAACAGGTCGCGTGCGATCAACGGCTCGACCAGCCGGGTGATTGAATGGGGGGCAAGACCGGTGAGCCGCGCCAGGTCGGCACGGCTGGCGGGGCCGATGCGCGACAGCAGGTCCATGACCACCCGCTCATTGGCGGTGGCCGTGCGCCGCCCGTCGTCGCGGAGGAACCGGGATGGAAACGGGCCTGCGGTGATCGCGCTCATCGGACCTGCAAGCCCTGAGACCGTCATCCTGTCAACCGTCGCCGGGGACCGCGCCACCGTCCGCTCATGGGATCCAGCGGACCTTGTAGAGATGCATGCCCGCTGTTTCGATCCGGTGCGGGTCGCTGGCGTCGCGGCGGGTGACGGTGAAGCCATGCGCCCACCAGCTTTCCTCCGCCTGTACCCAGGCCATCGCGCCGTGCGTGACGCTGACCGCCTTGACCCGCAGCTTGGGGTTGAGCGGGGGGATAGGCGTGAAGCGGCCGCTGTCGGGATCGAACGACCAGACCCCGTCATCGGTCGTGACGATGAAGCTGCCTTCGGGCGCAAGCGACAGGTCGTGGCCGTCGCGTCGTCCCGGCAGGGTCCACCGCGCCGTTTCGGTCACCGCCGGCTCGGACGATGCGGGGGCGAAGGAGAAGGCCTGGATGATGTCATGCGACATGGCGAACAGCCGCTTTCGCTTGCCGTCCCACACCGCGCCGTGGCCCGAGGGTAGGGGAAGGCTGGCGAGCGGCGTTTCGCTCTGCGACAATTTATAGAGTTGCAGCCGGTCGCCGTCCTTGTGGATCGACAGGGCGACCGCCGCATAGCCGCCGGGCAGCAGGTCCGCCGAATGCGCCATCGGCGCGGTCGCGCGGAAGCGGACCTTACCGCTCGCCCGGTCGATCAGGACGACGCCGCCCGTTGACGCAGTCACCAGGATCGCCTTGCCGCCGTCCACCGGCTTGCAGTCGTCGATATGCGCCAGCAGCGTCGTGCGATAGGCGGCGGGCAGGTCCGCTGCATCCGCCGCGGTCCAATGCCATGTCTCGCGCGCCTGATCGCCCGCCAAAGCATATTCGCGCACCTGATCGTCGCCACAGGCATAGAGCCGCTCGGCGGCGGTCGCGCTGCCACTCGCCAGCAGCGCGACCAGCGCCGTCATCATCGAAACCATCCGCATCTTCCTGCCCCCTATTGATGACGATTGCGCGTCGACAGGCTTCGTCATAGATATGTCACCTATAGTGAATAATAGGCGTTCGACCTGTTTGGGGAAAGAGGGGAATTGGAATGAAGGCGTCGTTCGCGGGACGGACCCTGTTGTTGCTGTCATCGGCTCTGGCCGCGCCGGCTTATGCCCAGATCGCAAAATCGGCGGATGCATCGGCCACCACGCCGGATACGGCAGGCGGCGAGATCGTGGTGACCGGGGCCCGGCTTCAGGCGATCAAGGACATTGCGGCGAAGCGGAGCATCGACGTCATCTCCGACAGCATCAGCTCGGACGAGATCGGGACGCTGCCCGATTTCGGCCTGGGCGAGGCGCTGACGCGCGTGCCGGGTATCTCGACCATCCAGAATAACGGCCGGGGCGAGGCGCAATTCCTGTCGATCCGGGGCCTGAACGCCGATTACAACCTGGTCGAGATCGACGGCGTGCCGTTGCCCGCCAACGAGATCAACCGCCGCAACGTCTCGCTCGACGTCATCCCCTCGTCGCTCGCCGCGCGGGTCGAGGTCTACAAGTCGATGACCGCCGCGATGAACGGCAATGCGATCGGCGGCATCGCCAATCTGCGCACCCGCAGCGCCTTCGACAATGGCGGCAAGCCGTTCCTGGGCGGGCGGTTCGACATCGGCCGCTGGGATTTCCAGCGGACGCGCGGAGGCAATATGCCCTCGGGGCAAGCGGAACTGGTCGGCGCGACCACCTTTGGGCCCGACCACAAGTTCGGCGTGGTCGTCGCGGGCAGCTATTTTCGCCGGGTGAGTGCCTCGCTGGACTCCGCCAGCACCGCCCCGCTCTATGTCGATCCGGCCACGGGGCAGCGGCTTACCCCCGCGACCACGGATGCGAGCAATGCCTTCATCGTGCCCTCGGTCCGTCGCTGGCTGCACTACGACAATCTGCGCCAGCGCTATGGCGGCTTCGCCAAGCTGGAGTTCGACGACCATGTCCTGTTCAAGGGCGCGCTGACCTTCGCCCAATTCTATCACACCAATGACGAGGATCGGCAGGCGAACAGCGTCACGCCGACCACGACCGTGACGGCCGCGACCGGCAAATATGCCGCCATCACCAACGTCACCGCCAATGGTGGCACGGTGACGAGCGGCAATTATGCCCAGGCGGACGATTCCCGCTTCTTCCAGAAGCGCGGCATCCGATATGCCGATTTCCACGGCGAGTTGGCCCCGACCGCGCATATGCTGGCCGATTTCAGGCTGAACTATGCCATCGCCACCTATCATCAGGATGCGACGACCGCCGTGTTCCGCGCGCTGGCGGGGACGAACCTGGCCTATAGCTATACCAGCGGGCCGGGCCGGTTCCCGCAATTCACTTTCGCCAACCCTGGCTATGTCTTCAATCCGGCGAACTATAGTCTCTACGACTATCAGTCGGTGCCCGACGACCAGAAGGAGAAGGCGCTGACCGCACGCGCGAACCTGCTGGTCAATAGCGGGGCGGAGGATCGCGGCTTCGGCATTGCGACCGGCGTCTATGCGCGGTTCCTCGACCGCCGCTACGACCGCGACGTCAACGACTATACCCCGGCGTCCGGCGCGACGACGCTGGCGCCCTTCGTCGCGCCGCAGCGCTACACGCCCTATAACGGCAACGGCCAGAGCATGATCTTCTTCGATCCGGCCGCCGTCACGGGCTTCTTCAACGCCAATCCGGGCAAGTTCACCGCCAATCCGACCAACGCGCAGACCGGCCTGCAATCCGACTATAGGCTGACCGAGGATATCAAGGCGGCCTATCTGATGGGCCGCTATGCGCTCGACACGCTAAGGCTGACCGCCGGGGTCCGCTACGAGGCGACCGACCTGTCGACCGGCTCCTATGCCATCACCACGGCGGGCAAGACGACCAGCCTGACCTATGGCCAGCAGGGGCAGCATTATCACGACTGGCTGCCCTCGGCGCAGCTGGACTGGAGCCCGACCGACGCGCTGCGCCTGCGCGCCGCCTTCAGCCGGACGCTGGCGCGGCCCAATTACAGCGACCTGGCCGGGCGCCAGACGATCGCGATCAATTCGGGTACCAATTTCGTCACGATCACCACCGGCAATGCGCAACTCCGCCCGCGCCGCAGCGACAATTATGATGTCAGCCTGGAATATTACCTCAATCGCGACGTGCTGTTCTCGGCCGCCGGTTTCATAAAGCGGGTGCGCGACGAGATACTGACGGTCAGCAACACCGGGCTCCAGCCGTTCAACGGCGTGACGACCCAAGTGACGACGATCCAGCCGATCAATGCCAGCGGCACGGTGATCCGGGGCGTGGAGCTGAACGCGGTCGTCACCCGCATGAATTTCCTGCCGCATCCGCTGGACGGGCTGGGCTTTTCCGCCAACGTCACGCTGCTCGACCCGACGCCGCCTTCGGTCACGATGGCGAACGGCACCCGGCGCCGACCGTCCAGCCTGACCGAAAGCGCCAATGTCGTCGGCAATGTCCGCGCTTTCTATACCCTCGGTCCGGTGACGGTGCAGGGGGCGTGGAACCACCTGTCGCCGCTGCTCCTCACCACCTCGACCACCGATCCGACCCAGGATGTCCGCTACAAGGCGAGCGATCTGTTCGATGCGCAGGTCCGCCTCCGCCTGTCGCGGGGGCTGACCCTGGTCACGCAGGGCAAGAACCTGTCGGACAATCGCCCGACCCGCGTCACCGGCCCCGGCTTTGGCTGGCTGAGCGAGGAACTGGTGAACGGCCGCGCCTATTATCTGGGCGCGCTCGTGCGGTTCTGAGGATAGGTCCGCGTGGAGCCGCCTCCGTCACTTGGCGGGGGCGGCATCCTCGACGACCGTCTCGAACACCTGCGAGCGATCGGGCCCCTCGGCAATGTGGAGCAGGACCCAGGTCCGGTCGCGGCGCGCGATCAGCACCCGGATGCGGTCGTTGAACAGCCCGTCCGCCAGGCCGACGGGTGCGACCTTACCCGAATTGAGGATCAGCGCGCCCATCGCGTTGCCGCAGGCGGGGCCGACGCAGGAATAGGCCGTCGTGAAGCCCGCCTTGCCCAGCAGGTCCTGATAATAGCGTTCGATCTGCAAGGGCGCAGTAGCCGGTTTGACGCGATAGTCGATATGGGTGATCCGCCCCTCCAGCACCTGGCGGTTGGTCGTGCCGTCCTCCCGCGCGATGGGCCCGGTGGGCATGACCAGCTGGTCCAGCGCCGGTGCGCGATAACCATCGATGACCGCACCCGGATAGCGCGTGAGGCCGGGATGATCCTGACCGTCCACATCCTGGGCCAGGACCGGGGTGGCGATCAGCATGGCGATGGCCGTCAGGGCGATGCGATGGATGGAGGTCATGATATCCCTTCCTCAAGCGTAATGGCGCGGCGTGCCCGTTGGGGCGAAGCCATGGCATAGCTGTTCCCATGCCGTAATGACCATGGCCGTCCGGCCCGGTATCGACAGGAGCATAGCCGGGGACTCCCGCTCGTGCCAGATCAGGGCTGCGGCGGCGTGGCGGGGGCGGAGTCCATCCCGGCCGCCTTGCGCATCTCGGCGATCTCGGCCGGGGTCTTGAAGTCCAGCAGCTCGACCTGGAAGACCAGGTCGGCATTGGCCGGGATCGCCCCGGACGCCTGCGCACCATAGCCCAGCGCAGCGGGGACGCAGAGCCGGATGATGCCGCCGCGTCCGACCATCTGCAGCCCCTGCGAGAAGCCGGGGATGACCTCGCCGACGGGCATCGGGGTCTGCATCGCCTGGTCGAACACCGCGCCGGTTGCGCTCAGATAGCCGATATAGTTGACGAGCACGGTCGCATCGGCCGCGGGCTTGGCGCCCTCCGCCGGGCGCAGCATGGTATAGCCCAGTCCCGTCGGCGTCCGCGCCGCGCAGGTCCGCTGGGCCGCCGGAACGATGGGGTTCAGCGGCAGGGGAATGATGCCGCCGCCCGGTGCAGGGCTGGTCGCGGCGGCCTTCGTCTGGGCGTGTGCGGGGATCGCGGCCATTACGGGTAGTGCGATCGGGATCAGGAAGCGGCACAGCGTGCGGAATGAAATCGTCATGCCCATCGCCGTAGTCGCCCCGGGGACGGCAAATCAAGCGATGGCCGAACCATGCGCCCGCCCGGCCTTGCCCCGCTCGAGCCACCAGAGCAGCGCGGCCATGACCAGAAAGGCGATCAGCCAGGGCCAGGAGGGGCCGGGACCTGAGGCGCCCGGCGAAGCGGCCGGTGGGTCCGCAGCCTCCCCGACCATCGCCAACGTCGCGTCGCGGCGTTCGGCGGCGGCGATCCCTGCGATCGGGGCCGACCGGACATAAAAGGGCCAGGTCGCGTCGCCGTGACGCAAGCCATGCCACCCGCTCTCGCGCGGCCAATATCCGGCACAGCCCGGCGCCCCGGCATCCAGCAGGGGCGTGTCGACCCCGCCATCCGGCCGGACGATCTGGTCGCCGCGGTCCAGGCCGCACAGCGTCATCCGCTGCCCCCGCGCCGCGAAAGGATCGAGCCGGGGCGGGGGCGTCCTTTGCGGGCGGGCGAGGGTCGCGACCGTGCGGGCCCATAGCTCGCCATAGCGGTCGCCATGACCGGACGTGACCAGCCCGGCGGCGTCGGTCAGCAACCACAGGCCGACCCGCCCGCGCCCGACCGCGCGCCAGTTCGCCAGGGTCGCGCCGCTCGCATCGCCGAGCAGGGGCAGCGTATCGCCGACGCTCGACCGGGCGAGGCGGCGGGTCAGCAGGGGTAGCGCCTTGCCGTCCGTGCCCAGCAGTCGAACCGGCGCCGTCGCCGCCCCGCCCGAGACGGGCAGCCCGACCGCCGCGCCATAGCCCGCAGGCACCGGGCCGGTGACTTTCAGAAGAAGCCCCATGCCGCCCCGCACCGCTGCCGCGATCGCCGCGCGCTCGGCTCCCGACAGGCCAGCCCAGCTCCGCTCGTCCAGGATCAGCAGATCGAGCTTGGACAGCGTCGCGCCGGCCAGCGGCGGGGACGGATCACCCAGATCCAGCCCGGCCCCGAGTGCAACGCGGACGGCGGACACCAATCCCGCATCGCTCGCCCAGCGTCGCCAGAACTTCACCTCCGGCCCCGGTGCTCCGCCCAGCAGCATGACGTGCAGTCCGGGTTCGGCGGCCGTCCAGACCGGTATTTCCGTGTTCGAGACGATCGCGCCCCGTGCGTCGCGCGTCCGCAGATGGAACAGGGCAAGGCCGGGTAGCCGCGCCGCGCCTTCCAGGGTGAAACGGCCCTCGCCATCGGGTGCGGTCGCGGCGACCCGTGCGCCCGCCGGATCGAGCAATTCGACGGTCCCGCCGTCCTCGATCCGGCCCGATACGGACAGGATGCCGCCCGGCGCGACACGGCCCGGCGGAGTCAGTTCGACCAGTCCGGGCGGCAGCGGCACGGCGGTGAAGGCCAATGCCAGGCCCTTCGCCGCCGGGCGATCGCGGGCTTCCAGTCCTTCGCCGCTGATGTGCAAGCGCCGGATGCCGGGATGGCGGCGCAGGGCGGTGGCGAGGTCGGGCGCGCGCTCGATGCCTGGGCGCGGCGATGCTTCGGGCAGTGCCACCGCAGGACCGCCCACCGCCGAGCCGCCGCGCGTCAGAACGGTCAGGCTGTCGGGGCGCGACGTACCGATCGGCGGCGGGACCAGCGTCAGATAGAGCAGGCCCGCCAGCAAGGGCTGCGCCACGACCAGCAGGGCGATCCGCCATCCGCGTGACCGTTCCACATGGGGCACCCGCCATTGCCGCAGGATCAGCCGTGCCCACGCCAAAAGCACGGCCAACGTCAGTAGCGCGGGGAAAAGCAGGGGGGTCATCGGCCGGTCCCCTGCGCCAGCGCGTCCAGATACCGCGCCCCGCTATCCCCCGAACCCGCCCGACGCGCGGGGGCGACCGGCGGGCGTCGCAGCGCCGGCCATAGCAATTCGCGCAGGCGGACACGGCAGGGCTGACAGCCCGGATCGCGCCGCAACCCATCCATCGCATCGGCCCAGGCAAGCGGATCGGCCAGACGCTGGCGGTTGCCCTGGAACCAGCGGGTCAGCGCGGCGAAGTCGGGTTTCGCGCCCGGCGCGCCGTCGATCGCGGCCCAGGCCGCGGCGGCATCGCGGTCCGTCGGCAGGGCGGTCAGCCCTGGATCGCTCGGCGCGATGTCATCCCGCTTGCCGGTCATGCGGCGGCTTTCGTCGATGGGTGGGAGGTCGCTGCCGACCTTGGCCAGGAACACGCGTGTCGCCTGCTGCACCTGCTTGATGAGGACCAGCGCGCGGTTGGCGAAGGGCAGGGCGCGGGCCGGATCGCCGCTGCGCAGCGCGCCCTCGGACTGCCACATCTGGTCGACCGCCTGGGTCAGCCGCGACCGGGTTTCCGGATCGAACAGGGTCGCGGCCTCGCCCTCGTCATGCTTGTGGCCGAAATCGCCCAGCACATCCTCTTCCTTGCCCACCGTCGCGGTCGGCGCGTCGCTGGTGGGCAGTTCGGCGCCGTGCACCTCATTCTCGCCGCCCAGGAACTGGGCATAGCGCAGCCGAAGCGCCGACTGGTCGTCGCCGATCGCCAGCGAGCGCTTGCGGAACTGGTCGGCCGACAGGCTCCGGCGCTGGCGGATCAGCGCTTCGGCGTCGATGATGACCTGTCGCTGGCTGCGCAGATAGGCGGGCAGCGTGGCGCGCAGCGCGCCGTCGATGCCGGTGCCCTCCGACGCGGCGGGGGGCAGGCGTCGCAGGATCAGGCTGGGGCTTCGCGTGACCTGCGGCGAGGGGGCGCGGCCGTCGCGGACGGTTAGCTGCGCGACCAGATCGCCGGGGCCGGTGAACCCCAGCGCCGCCAGGTCCAGCGTGGTCGCGAAGCGCCGCTGCCGGGCCGGGCCGCTGCCGCGTAAGGTCATGCGATGCTCGCGGAAGCTGACATTCTCACCCTCTCCGGCGGCGACCGTGAGGGTCAGTTCGGCCTGAGGGGCGACGCCGTAATCGTCGGTCGCCTCGAACACCAACGGCCAGGCCCGCTGGCCCGTTGCCGCGATCGACAGGGTGCGCGCGGGCGTGCGGGCGGAGACGGCGGGCGGCTGGTCCGGGATCGCCTCGATCCGGTGCGGGCGGGCCTGCGCGCGCGCGCCGGCGGGCATGATGCGATAGAGCATCGAGGCATCGAGGATGGTCACGGCGCTCCAGCGATCGCCGCTCCGGCGAAGCGCGAGCGGACGTCCGCCCAGCACCGCCAGCGACGCTCCTGTCGGCTCGGGCGCGAAGGCCAGCGTCCAGATCAGACGCGATCCCTGCGGCGCCTTTGCGTCGAGCAGGTCGAGATCGCGGGCGGGCAGGCCGGTATAGGCCGGGGGCACGATGCGCAGCCGCTGGCCGACCAAATGCGGAACGCCCGGAATCGTCGCCGCCGCCTCGGTACTGGGGGCCAGCGTGTCGGCCCCATGGCGGTCCGGCAACAGGATAAGCGCCGCGCATATCGCCAATCCCGCGATCCAGAGCAGCGCGATCCACCAGTGCGGCCAGGGCTTCCGCAGGTCGGGTAGCGCCAGCGCATCGACCCGCGCGTGTATCCGCGCCTGCTGAAGCCGTTGCAGCGGGCCGAGCGCGGCGGGATCGCTGAAGAGCAGCTCGCTGCTATCCTCTAGATCGGCACGTGCGCCGTTGAGCGCGCGGATCAGCCAGCCGCCATCGAAACGCTGGGTGCGGCGCCAGGCGATCAGTATCAGTGAGGCAAGGCCGATCAGCAGGACGGGCAGCCCCGCCATCTGGCCAGCCAGGCGCCACGCCATGACGGCGGCGACCAGCAGCACGGGTGCGCCCATCAGCAGCGTGATCGCGGCCTCACGCTGCCGTACCGGTCGGCTCCAGGCCTGGACGAGCGGATGCGGGCTCATGGCGCGCGCCATCGGCGTTTTGCGGTCGCCAGCCAACGCTCCAGGACGAACAGCACCGCGATGAGCAATGCCAGCGCATCACGCCATTCCCGGCGGGCCATGGCGCGGAAAGCGGGCGCGGCCCCGGCCTCCGGCGCGATATGCGTCGCGAACGCCCGGACGGGCAGGGCGGGGGGCCGGATCGCGGCGCGGAGGCGATCGGGAAAATCGGGCTCGACCAGCGCGGGCAGCGTCGGCGGCGTCAGCGCGCGGGTGAAGCGGTATACATGCCCCCGACCGAGCGGCATGACGTCCAGAAAGGGGCGCCCTTCGCCGTCACGCGCCGCCGTGGCCGTCGTTGCGGAGGGGGCGGCCACGTCCTGTGGCACGAGCGCAGTGCCGCCGCTTTTCACCCAGGCGATCAGTTTGGCGGGCATGGCGCCAGTGCCCAGCCACGCGACGACCGTGTCGCGCGGCGGCAGGGGGGCGTCGAGCGGGGCGAGATCGACGACCGGACCCCAGGCGGCGGCGACCGCCGCGAGATAGCGGGCAGCGCTCCGCCCCGGATCGGCCCCCGGATCGGCGCGGACGGTCAGCTTCAGGAGCCGGGGTGTCTCCGGTCGGGGCGGCGTCATCGCACCCGGCACCACCTGCCACGCCACCTTGCGCGACAGGCGGGGCCGCTCGGCGTCGGCGCCTTCGATGATGGCGGGGACCAGAATGCGTACCGGCGTGTCGGGGGGCAGGGCTGCGTCCAGTTCGCGGACCAGGCTCATCACCGGCACCGCCCCACGCGGGGCCGGGCGGTCGAGCGCGGGAAAGCCCGGCGCCAGCCAATGGCCCTCGACATCCTTGGCAAGGGTGGGTGCCTTTACGCCCGGCACGACATAGACATGGGCGCGACGGTCCGGCGTCGCCGGCGTCACCGGCCGTGCCAGCCAGAAGGCGATCAGCGCGAGCAGCAACAGCCGTGTGATCAGCAGCGGCCATTCCTCGAAGCGCGGGCGCTGGCGCGGGCGGGGCTTGGCGCGGAGCCAGCGCAGCGCGGCGAAATCGGTCGGACGCTGCTCGGTACGGCGGGCAAGGTGGATCAGCAGTGGCAGCACAAGCGCCGCCAGTGCCGTCAGCGCGGCGGGGACGAGCAGCGTCGGCATCAGCCGTCACCCCGCCCGAACAGGTGGCGCAGCGGCGCATCGAGCGGCTCGTCCAGGCAATAGGTCGCGTGCCGGATGCCCGAGGCGCGAAACGTGGCGATCAGCGTCGCCCGCGCTGCCGAGAACCGTTCCAGATATTCGGCGCGGAGTGCTGGCCCATCGCCGAGCAGTTCCTCGCCGGTTTCCGGATCGCGGAACCGGTGGCCGCCTTCGAAGGGAAAATCCCGTTCGGCGACGGTCAGCAACTGGATCGTCAGCACCTCGCGCCCCGCCGCCGCCAGCCGGGTCGCCAGCGCCACCGCCGCCTCGTCGAAAAAGTCGCTGAGCAGCACGACCATGTCGCGCGCCGCGATCCGCTCCCATAGCGGGGTCAGCGTCGCCGCGCCGGGAAAGCCGCCCCCGATCGGAATCGTGCCCAGCTCCAGCCGCAACCGGTCGCGCTGGCGCGTGCCATTGGCGGGCGTGGCGACGTGCAAACCGCGCTCGCTCAGCCAGATCCAGCCGAACCGGTCGCCGCCCGCCAATGCCAGTTCGGCCAGCGACGCCGCCAGCCCATGCGCCGCGCCGATCCGGGTCGTACCGTCCGCATCGGCCTGCGCCATGGAGGCGCTGGCGTCGACCATGATCCAGAGCCGCAAGGGGCTCTCCCGCTCCGCCTCGCGCACGAAGAAGCGGTCGGCACGGGCGTAGAGCTTCCAGTCGATCTGGCGCGGCTCGTCGCCGGGCTCATAGGGGCGGTATTGCGCGAACTCCAGACCCGCGCCCCGGCTGCGGCTGGCGTGGAGGCCCAGGCCATCGCCGCCCGCCAGCCGGCGCGACACCAGGCGCAGGCCCGAAAGCCTGTGCCGGACGGCAGGCGGGATCGGGTCGGCACTCACGAAGGTCAGGCGTCGAGCGGTATCGCGGCCAGCACGCCCGCGACCACATCGTCGGCGCTCTTGCCCTCCGCCTCGGCGGCGAAGGACAGCAGCAGGCGGTGGCGCATCACGGGCGCGGCCAGCGCCTGCACATCCTCGCGCGTCGCAGCCAGCCGCCCGTGGATCAGCGCGCGCGCCTTGGCCGCCAGCACCAGCGACTGCCCGGCGCGCGGGCCCGCGCCCCAGCGGACATATTGCCGGATCACCTCCGGCGCAGCCTCGCCCGGCCGGGTCGCGCGGACCAGCCGGTTGATCCAGCCGAGCAGGTCGCCGGATAGATGCACCTCGCGCACCAGCCGCTGGACGGCGACAATCTCTGCCCCGTCCATCACGCGCGGCACGGCGGGGGAGGCGGTCCCGGTCGTCTGCGCCAGGATCGCGGCTTCCTCCGCCTCGGTCGGATAACCGACGCGGACATGCAGCAGGAAACGGTCGAGCTGCGCCTCGGGCAGGGGATAGGTGCCCGCCTGTTCCAGCGGGTTCTGCGTCGCCAGCACGAAGAACGGCTCGGGCAGGCGGTGGGTCACGCCCGCATAGCTGACCGTCTTTTCCTGCATGGCCTCGAGAAGCGCGGCCTGCGTCTTGGGGGGCGTGCGGTTGAGTTCGTCGGCCAGCAACAGGCTGGTGAAGATCGGCCCCGGCTGGAAGCGGAAATGGCGTTTGCCGGTGCCGTGATCCTCCTCCAGCAATTCGGTGCCGAGAATGTCGCTGGGCATCAGGTCGGGGGTGAACTGGACGCGCCGGAATGGCAGGTCGAGCGCCTGGCCCAGGCTGCGCACCAGCAATGTCTTGCCCAGGCCCGGCACGCCCTCCAACAAGCAGTGCCCGCCCGCGATCAGGCCGATCAGCAATTGTTCGACCACCTCGGCTTGGCCGATGATCGCCTGGCCGATCGCGTCGCGCAAGGCGGTCAGCCGTGCCAGGCGATCCTGTATCTCGGCCTCGGTCATGCGATCACGCGCTCAGCGCATAGAGCGCGATGTTGACGGCAAAGCGGGTATTGTCGACCGCCAGGAAACGCTTGTTGCGCCAGTCGTAGTCCCATTCGCACCCATAATCCTTGTTGGAGTAGAGGACGCCCAGCCGCCCGTCGATCGCGATGCCGCGCAGGTAATCATGCACCAAGTCGTCGCCCCAGCCATTCAGCTCCAGCCCGGTCGGCGGCGGTCCGGTGAACTTGAAGAAGCGGCGATAAATGGGGTGGGTATTGGGCAGCTTGGCCAGCGCGCGCGGGCCGAACATCGCCGCCATCTGTCGCTCGAACGATTTGGCGAACAGCCCGTCGATATCGTGGTTGCAGTCGTCGACCAGTACGAAGCCGCCGTTGCGCACATAAGTCGCGAAATTGCGCTTCTCGGCCGGGTTGAACTCGACCAGCTTGTGCCCCGCCAGATAGCAGAAGGGGGCAGTCAGCATCTTCGGGTCGGCGAGCGCGACGACATGCTCCTTCGGATCGACGCGCAAATTGGTATAGTCGATCAGCGCAGTGATCATGTTCGACGGCATTCGCCGGTCGACATCCCAGTCGCCACTCTCGTAGCGCAGCCGGGTGAACCAGAAGTCATAGGTCGGCGCGGCTGCCGACAGGCGCGCCGGCGGCAGCGAAGCCGCCAGCGCGCCCATCAGGAATTCGGCGCGGGTCAATCCACGATCAGTCACGTCGCGCGCCGGATGACCATCATCACACCGCGTCGGACAGCGAGGTGAAGGTGAAGTCGCGCAACCGCATCGGCGGCAGGACCATCACCAGCGAGGACTCGTCGCCCGCCACCCGCACCGGCTTGCCCAGCTCGTCGATATTGTTGAGCATGATGACCGGGCTTTCGTTGAAGCGCAGATTCTTGATCGGATATTTGATCTCGCCATTCTCGATATAGAAGGTGCCGTCGCGGGTCAGGCCGGTCAGCAGCACGGTCTGCGGATCGACCATGCGGATATACCAGGTCCGGCTGACCAGGATGCCGCGCTCGGTCGTGCGGACCAGCTCGGCGGTCGACTTGGTGCCGCCCGCCATCAGCAGATTGCCCGGATCGGCCACTGGCTGCTTGCCCTGCTTCTGCGCCCAGTAGCGCGAATATTGCAGGTTCTGGACCTTGCCGCCGGTGATGAGCGGCATCTTCTGACGCGGCAGATAGTCGCTGTCCCAGGGCAGCACCGCCGCGCCGGGCGCCCAGGGGTCGGTCGAGATATCGACCTGCGGCCCGAACACCTGCTCGCCGATCTTGTTGCCGCCGCCCTTCTTGGACAGGAAGCTGCGCCCCTCATCGGCCGACCGCGCGCCGAAGAAGTTCATCATGAACGAGATGAGCCCCGCCGCCGCCGCCGGTTCCAGGATGACGGTGTATTTGCCCGGCTCGATCGCTTTGGCATCGACCGAGGCCGAGGCCTTGCGCATCGCGGTGCGGATGTCGGTGCCCGCATCGAAGGCGGTCGCGTCCTGCACGTTATGGCCGACCCAGCCCGACCCGCGCCCGTCCTCGGTCCGCACGGTGCAGGTGTAATCCAGCCCGGTCGAGCGCTGGAAACCCGAATTGCCCTTGTTATTGGCGAAGGCGACGAAGCTCTGCCCGTCCTCCAGATAGCCCGCCGCGACCAGCTTGCCCGCCTTGCACGGGGTGATCGAGGCGGCGGCGACCTGCGCCCGGTAATCGGGGGTGATGGCGGCGGTCGCCGGGCTGAACGTGTCGCTGGCGCGGTAGCTCTGCTTGCCGATGGCGGGCATATATTCGGGGTTTTCGGGGGCCAGCCGGGCAAGCTCTTCGGCCCGGCGCACGACGCGTTCCAGCGAGGCGTCGTCGAACTGGTTGATCGTCGCGATGCCCGAACGCTTGCCGAACGCGACCTGGACGGCCAGGTCGTTGCCGCTGACGACGCCGCTGGTCGACACGCCGTTGCGCGCGAAGCGGATATTGCCCGTGACCGACCCCGTCAGCTCCGCGGTGCAGTCGTCGGCCTTGGACATCGCCACGGCCTTGGCGCAGATCGCGCGGGCCTGTTCCTCGGTGAACATGGTCATGGATGGATTCCTCAGCCGAGCGCGCGCGCGGTGTTGATGACATTGACGCCGTTGAAGCGCGCCGTGGACGAGCCATGGCTGACCGCCGACACCTGCGATGGCTGGCCCTTGCCGTCGAAGAAGGACCCGCCCAGCCGGTAATCGCTGCGGTCGCACACGCCGACGCAGGAATTCCAGAATTCGGGCGTACGGATCTGATAGGCGACGTCCTCGATCTGCCCGGTCACCTTGCCGTTCTTGATCTCGTAGAACAGCTCGCCGCCGAACTGCGCGTTGTAGCGCTGCTGGTCGATCGAGAAGGACCCGTCGCCGATGATGTAGATGCCGTTCTCGACCCCGGCGATCATCTGCTCGGGCGTCATCGCGGCCTTGCCGGGTTGCAGCGACACATTGGCCATGCGCTGGAACTGCACCGAGGACCAGCTATCGGCATAGCAGCAGCCGTCCGACTCCTTCTTGCCCATGACATGCGCCTGGTCGCGGATCGCCTGGTAATCGACCAGCTTGCCGTCGCGGATCAGGTCCCATTGCTTGGTCTTCACGCCCTCATCGTCATAGGCGACGGCGCCCAGGCTGCCGGGTTGCGTCTTGTCGGCGACGATCGTGACCTGCGGGCTGCCGTACTGGAAATGCGCGGCCAGCTTGTCCGGGGTGGCGAAGCTCGTCCCCGCATAATTGGCCTCGTATCCCAGCACGCGGTCGAGTTCGAGCGGGTGGCCGACCGACTCGTGGATGGTCAGCCACAGGTTGGACGGATCGAGCACCAGATCGTATTTGCCCGGCTTGACCGAGGGCGCGGTCAGCTTGGCGCGTGCCTGTTTGGCGGCGAAGACCGCGTCCTCGCGCATGTCATAGCTGTTGCCATAGACGACCGCGCCGCCCGGCAGGGTGCGCTTGTCCGCGGCATTGCCGTCCAGATATTCGAAGCCCATGCCGCGCGGCGAGGACAGGCCGTCGCGGGTGCGGAACTTGCCGGTCGTCTTGTCGACCGCGGTCACCGTCATCGGCGCCCAGATGCGGTGCACGTCCTGGTCGATGTACGATCCGTCGGTCGAGGCGAAATATTTCTGCTCGTTCACGACGAACAGGATCGAATTCACGAAGTCCGCGCCCGCGCCCGTCGCGGCGGCGTTGACGCCCAGCAGCAGATCGGCCTTGTCCTTGATCGGCACCGCCATCGCGTTCTTGACGATGGGGGTGCGCCACGACACCTCGCCGACGCCCGTCACGGGGGCGAGCTGGACCGGTTCGGACTGGATGCGGGCATTGGCCTTGGCGATGGCGGCGGCCTGGCGCGCGGCGGCGGCGATGCCGTCGGGGGTCAGGTCGTTGGTGGCGGCGAAGCCCCAGGCGCCGTTCGCAATGACGCGGATGCCAGCGCCGGTCGACTCCGTGTTGACGACATTCTCGACATTCTTTTCGCGCGTCACCACGAACTGGCGCAGATAGCGGCCGACGCGCACGTCGCAATAGCTGCACCCGACGCTCTTGGCGGTGTTGAGCGCCACGTCGGACAGCCGCTTCTTCAAGCCGACATCCATGGTGGACAGCAATTCCTCGGCGGCGATCGCCCGGCCCGGAAAGGCCCCCAGCAGCAGGGCGCTCAGCCCCGCGCCGCTGGCGGCCATGAAGTCGCGTCGATGCACTCTTCTATCTCCCCCGCCCGGCCCGTCGCCAGGTCCTTGGCGTTATGGTTGACCAACACAGCCATGCGGTCAAGCGGCTTTGGTGGCGATGCGGCGATTATCGTTCGGTGGGGGCCAAGGTCGTATGATTGGCCTGTCTTCGGTTTAAGAATGAGCATGAATTGGTCAGGCAAATTCGCTTTACAGCTATAAAGGGCCCGCTAAGCTGAACTCCGATCTGGGGAAAAGCGGGCGAGGGATATGGACGACAACCGCCGGGGGCGAGCCGCACGGACGAGGCGTGGTCTGGGCCTGATCCTGCCCGTCGCGCTGGTCGCGAGCATGGTGTCGGCGGGCCCTGCGCTGGCGAAGGAGATGGACCTGACCCATGCGGGCGTGTTCGCGGCGGCGGACGCGCAGGGGACAGGGCAACTGGCGGCCGATCTGTTGCTTCGCGACCTCTCCAGCCTGGGCGGGCGGCCGGGATCGGTCGCCAGCGACATGGCGAGCTGCGCCGCGACCTGTATCATCATCGGGACGGCGGACATGCCGGTCGTGCAGACACTGGCGCGTGACGGCGGGGTCGACCTGTCGCCGTTGAAGGGCGGTTGGGAACGCTATGTCCGCGCCGGGGTCACGGTCGCCGGGCGTCGCTATCTGCTGATCATCGGTTCCGATGTGCGGGGGGCCATTTATGGCGTGACCGATCTGTCGCGGGCTTTGGGGGTGTCGCCCTGGGAATGGTGGGCCGACGTCACCCCGCGCCGCCGCGACCGGATCGTCGTCGACGATGCGCCGATCGTCTCGCGCGAGCCCTCGGTGAAGTATCGCGGCATCTTCCTGAACGACGAGGATTGGGGGCTCGAGCCCTGGGCCGCCAAGACCTTCGATCCGGCCAAGGGCAATATCGGGCCGAAGACCTATGAACGTGTCTTCGAGCTGATGTGGCGGCTGAAGGCCAATACGCTCTGGCCCGCCATGCATTCGGTCTCTACGCCCTTTTTCGGCGATCCGGGCAATGCGCCTTTGGCGAAACGCTATGCCATCGTGATCGGCAGCTCGCACGCCGAGCCGATGCTCCGCAACAATCTACGCGAATGGGACGAGGGCACGCGGGGCGGGTTCGACTTCACCCGGCGACCCCAGGCGATCCTGGACTATTGGCGCGAGCGGGTAGGCGAAACCAAGGGGCAGGAGGCCTTCTACACGGTGGGCCTGCGCGGGCTGCATGACGGGCCGATGCAGGGGGTGACGACCACGGCGGCGCGGCGCAGCATCCTGGAGGATGTGGTCGGGCGGCAGCGTGGCCTGCTGGCCGATACGCTCGGCAAGCAGGCGGCGCAGGTGCCGCAGCTCTATGTCGCCTATCATGAATTGCAGGAGGCCTATGATGCCGGGCTGACCCTGCCGGGCGACGTCACGCTGATGTGGACGGACGACAATTACGGCTATCTGCGTCGGCTGAGCACGCCGGAGGAACAGAAGCGGCCGGGCGGGGCGGGGGTCTATTATCACCTGTCCTATTGGGGACGGCCGCACGATTATCTGTGGCTGGGCACGACCCACCCCGCACTGATCCGCGAGGAGATGGGGCGGGCCTGGGACACCGACGCCCGGCGTATCTGGGTGGTCAATGTCGGTGACATCAAGCCGATCGAATATCTCTCGCAATATTTCCTCGATCTCGCCTTCGACGCGCGACTGCTCGACCAGTCGCCGCGCGAGCATCTGCGCCGCTTCATGGCCGAGCAGTTCGGCGAGGCGGAGGCGGGCGCAATCGCCGATGTAATGATGCGCTTCTACGACCTGGCCTGGCCGCGAAAGCCCGAATTCATGGGGTTCGGCCAGACCGAATGGGTTACGCCTAACCGGACGAGCGCCTATGTCCAGTCGGACGGCGAGGAGGCACAGGCGCGGATCGCGGCCTATCAGGCGCTCGCCGCGCAGGCCGAGGCGATCGGCGCGCATATCTCGAAGGACCGGCAGGACGCCTTTTACGAACTGGTCCTCTATCCGGTGCGCGGCGCGGCCGGGCTGAACACGCGCATCCTGTCGCTCGATCTGGCCGAGCTGTACGCGCGCGATCAGCGGGCCAGCGCCAATGCCTATGTCGCGCGGGCGAAGGCGGCGCATGGCGCGCTGGTCGCGGATACGGCGCGCTACAATGCGCTGGCCGAGGGCAAGTGGCGCGAGATGATGGACATGGCGCCGCGCCGTCTGCCCGTCTTTGTCGAGCCGATATGGCCGAGCTGGCAGTCCTCCACCGAGAAGGGCTGCGCCGCCGGGCTATGGGGCGCATGGATCGGCGACGAGAATGTCCTGACGTTCACTCGTGGGGTTCCTGCCATGCGGTCTGTGACCCTGTACCAGCACCAGCCGCAGGCGACCGCCTGGTCAGTGAGCGAACTGCCCGACGGCCTGTCGCTGACGGAAGCGAAGGGCGAACTCAACGCGAAAGGCGGGTATGAGCAGCGGCTGACCCTGCGCTATGACGGCAAGGGCGCGGTCGGGCCGGTGACGCTGCGGTGTGGGGATCAGCCGGTGGTCGTCCATGCGACCGCCCTGACGCCGCCAAAGGTCGATCCCGGCGAGCGGCTGGAGGACGAGCGGCGTGTGACCAGGCCCGCGCTGGCCGCGACGTTCGGCCCGGACTGGGAGGCGATCCCCGATCTGGGCAGCCAGCACGGCGCGCTGCGGTCGAAGCTGACCCTGCCGACCCGCACCGTCGCCGCACAGGGCACGCCCGCCACCTGGCGCTTCGCCACCATGACGGAGGCGGGTGCAAGCCTGCGCGTCGTCGCCTTGCCGACCCATCCGCGCGACCCGGCGCATGGCCTGCGCGCGGTGGTGAAGCTGGACGATGGCGAGTGGCAGACGGTCGACTTCGCGACGACCGGGCGCAGCGACCAGTGGCGGCAGAATGTCCTGACCAATACCGCTATCGCCACCCTGCCCCTCAAGACATTCCCCGCCGGGCATCACCGGGTGGCGATCGTGCCGCTCGATCCCGGCCTGACCCTCGATCGTGTCGAGCTGGTGCTCGATGGTGCCCGTCCGCTCTATGCGCCTTTGCCGGAGATTGCCCGATGACCATGACCCGCCGCACTCTCCTGGTCAGCGGGCTGGCCGCGCCTGCGCTGGGGACGCCCGCGCTGGCGGCGAACCGCGTAGTCGAACTCGACAGCGGCGACGCGCCCGCGCCCTTCGAGGCCATGCCGGAGCCGCCCTTTGTCGCAGACCCGAGCCTGCTTCGGCTCGACAGCGGTTGGCTGTTCCACAAGGGCGACATCGCCGTGCCGCCGATCCTGGGGCATGAGGAAAGCTACCAGAATGCCAAGGCCGGGATCGCGCAGGGCGCGGCGGCGGTCAGCTATGACGATAGCGACTGGCGCAGCGTCGAACTGCCCCACGACTGGGCGATGGAGGAGGTGGTCGACCCCAAGGCTAATGTCGCACAAGGATACCGACGGCGCGGGATCGGCTGGTATCGCCGGACGCTGAAGCTGCCGACCAAGTGGCGCGGCCGCTATCTGGAGGTGCAGCTGGGCGCGGCGGCGACCCATGCCAAGGTCTGGTTCAACGGCGTCCTCGTCGCGCACAGCTTCAGCGGGTACACCGCGATCCTGATCGACATCACCCCCTATGCCCGGTTCGGCGAGGAGCTGAACACGCTGGCCGTCCGCGTCGATGCCGAGACGATGGAGGGCTGGTGGTATGAGGGCGCAGGGCTCTATCGCCATAACTGGTTGGCGGTGCGCGATGCGGTGAGCATCGTGACCGACGGGCTTCACGCCGACCCGCGCCGCGATGGGGCGGGCTGGACCGTGCCGGTGGCGCTGACCGTTTCCAACATCCTGAAGACGCCCGCCACCGTGCGGGCCGAGGCGGTGTTGATCGACCCGGCGGGCCGCACCATCGGACGGGCGGAGACGGACGTGACCGTCGATCCGCTCAGGACCAGCGAGGCGCGGATGACCATTGCGGTCGCGGGGCCGCAGCTCTGGTCGGTCGATTATCCGACGCTCTACCGGGTCGAGACGCGACTGCTGCGCGACGGCAAGCCCGTGGACAACCGCGCCACCCGGATCGGCTTTCGCGAAATCCGCTTCGATGCGGGCACAGGCTTCTACCTCAACGGCGTGGCGACCAAGATCAAGGGCGTGTGCGTCCACCAGGATCATGCCGGGGTCGGCGTCGCCATGCCCGATGCGATGTGGGAATGGCGCATCCGGCGGCTGAAGGCGATGGGATGCAACGCGCTGCGCTGCTCGCACCATGCGCCCGCACCCGAATTGCTCGATGCGTGCGACCGGCTGGGGATGCTGGTCATGGACGAGAACCGCAACTTCAACCCCAGCCCGGACTATCTGCGCCAGTTGCAATGGCTGGTGCGCCGCGACCGCAACCGGCCGAGCGTCTTCCTGTGGTCCGTCTTCAACGAAGAGCCGATGCAGGGCACCGAACAGGGTTACGAGATGGTTCGCCGCATGGCCGAAGCGGTGAAGGAACTCGACACCTCGCGCCCCGTCACGGCGGCGATGAACGACGGGATGTTCTCCCCACTCAACGTCTCCGACGCGGTCGACGTCATGGGCTTCAACTACCAGCATCGCCGCTATGACAAGTTCCACGCCGCGCATCCGACCAAGCCGATGACCAGTTCGGAGGATACCAGCGCCTTCATGACGCGCGGGGTTTGGAAGACCGACATGGCGCGGCATGAAGTCAGTTCCTACGACACCGACGCCGCCGAATGGGGCCTGACCCATCATGAGAGCTGGCGGATGATCGACACGCGGCCCTTCGTCGCGGGGACGTTCGTGTGGACCGGCTTCGACTATCATGGCGAGCCGACGCCGTTCGAATGGCCGACGACCAGCAGCGTGTTCGGCATCATGGATCTGTGCGGTTTCGCCAAGATGGCCCTTCACCTGCGCCGTGCGCAATGGGTGGATGATGCACCTGCGCTGGCCATCTCGCCGCACTGGACCTGGCCAGGGCGCGAGGGGGAGGCGATCCGGGTGCTGGCACTGACCAATGCCAAGACGGTCGAATTGACGTTGAACGGCAGGAGCCTGGGGACGAAGACGGTCGACCGGCTGGCCATGCCCGAATGGCAGGTGCCCTATAGCCCGGGACGGCTGGAGGCAGTCGGTTATCGCGGCGGGCGTGAAGTATCGCGCACCGCCATCGAGACGGCGGGCCAGCCGGTCGCGCTGAAGCTGATCGCGGATCGCGGCGGGATGCTGGGGACGGGGAGCGATGTGCAGCCCTTCACCGTGATGGCGGTCGATGCGCGTGGGCGGGTGGTGCCGGATGCTGATGCGCCGGTGACGTTCCGGGTGACGAAGGGCGCGGTGATCGGGGTCGGCAATGGCGATCCGAACGACCATGACTCCGAGGTCGTCCCCGCGCGCCGCCTGTTCCATGGCTTGGCGCAGGCGCTGGTCCGGGCCGAGGCGGGAGCGGGCACGCTGACCGTCGAGGCGACTGCACCGGGCTTGAAGCCGGCGCGCACCACGGTGCGGGTGATCGCCGCCGCGCCTCTGCCTGCGCTGCCCGATACGCGGCCGGTGGCGATGCTGACCGACTGGAAGCGGAGCGACTTCACCGCGATCCGGCCCAATCCGTTGCGGCGCTATGCCGGCAATGACATGAACAGCCTGGTCTATGCGCGGCCCGGACGGCTGGAGGGGCCGGGCGAGGGCGTCTGGTCGACCTATCGCACCAGCTTCACGCCGCGCCGCCGGGTGGCGGAGCAGGGCGGGGCGGTGGTCTTCGCCGAGGTCGTCGGGCGCGCGGAAGCGTGGGTCGACGGGGTGAAGCGGGCCGAGAAGACGGACTTTGCAGGCGCGCCGCTGGTGGTGCCGTTCCCGGCCGGGGCGGGCGAGCGGCAGGTGGTGTTGGTCGTCGAGGCGGAGCCGGGCAAGGCTTCGGGCCTGGGGCGGACGATTTCGGTGCGGGAGGGGTAAGCCCCTGGCCTTCGACTTCGCTCAGGCTGAACGGAGGTCTGTACTCCGTTCAGCCTGAGCGAAGTCGAAGCGCACGGGTCAGACCTTCAGAATGATCCCCTTGCGATCCAGCATCCAACCGAAGCCACAGCAGACCAGCGTATAGGACAGCGCGCAGAGCAGCGAGCCGACCGGCCCCGGCGCGATCGGCTGAAACGTGTTGAGGCCGACCCAGGTGTAAAGTCCCTCGCCATCGACGTGTATCAGTTCCAGCACGACGACCAGCAGTTCCGAGAAAAGATAGATGGCCAGCGGATTGCGCCCCAGCATCTGAAGGAAGGACCGCCCGGCCTTCACCCCGCGTATCTCGACCAGCCAGAGCACCGCGCCGAGCAGGATCAGGTCGATCCCGACCGTCAGCGCGACGAACGAACCCGTCCACAGCTTCTTCCCGATCGGCAGCACGGGCGAAAGCAGCAGCGCGACGAGGACGAGCCCTGCACCGATTGCCGCCAGCCGACCGACGGTCGCGGCGTGCTTGCCCCAGCGCTGGATCGCCAGGCCGGTCAGATAGCCCGCGATCACATTGGTCGTCGCGGGCAGGGTGCCGAGCAGCCCCTCGGGATCGAAGCCATGATCCTTCTTGTAGAGATGCTCCGGCCCGATCAGCCACAGGTCGAACAGGGTCCCCGCATTCTTGTAGCGCCCGAACGCCTCTCCGGCAGGGCTCAGCCCGACCAGGATCGCCCAATGAGCGACGACCAGCCCGATCGCGACCAGCAGCAGATGGCTGGGCTTCAGATAGCGCGCGCACAGGGCGCCGAGCAAATAGCAGAGCGCGATGCGTTGCAGCACGCCGGTCAGCCGGGTGTCGGCAAAGGGCTTGGCGACCCAGCTGCCGTCCGCCTGATGCGTGACGAAGGGGAACCAGTACATCAGCACGCCGAGCAGTAAGATCAGCGCGGCCCGCTTGAACACGCGGCGCAGGAAGACGCTCTCCGGCATCGGGCGGGACAGCGCGAAGCTCATCGCATTGCCGACCGCGAAGAGGAAGGTCGGGTAGATCAGGTCGGCGAGGGTGAAGCCGATCCAGGGCGCATGCTGCAACTGGGTAAAGGCCCCGCCCGCCCCCGCCGTGTTGACCACGATCATCAGGAAGATGGTCGCGCCCCGGAACATGTCGAGCGAGGCGAAGCGCTCGGGCTTGGGCATCGTCGTCATCGGGCCGTCTCCGTCATCAGCGCGCGGGCCTCGGCCACCGGGTCGGCGGGGGCGCTGGCCTTATAGGGGCGGGGATCGGCGACCCAGGATTTTTCCCAGTCGAGCAGCTTCGCGGTGAAGGCGGCATCGTCGACCGGCCGCTTGGCGAGCGCGGCGGCGCGCGCTTCGGTCAGGTAGGCGGTCCAGCGCGGCAGGTAATAATCGGCATACATGCCCGCCCAGGCCTTGGACGCATAGTCGCCCAGATGCCCGCGCCCGCCCCAGATCGTCACCTGCGCCTTGGCATTCTGCTCGTAAGCGGTCTTCTCGGCGGGCGTGTCGCCATAGGCGCGCGCGTCGGCGATCCAGCTGGCGAGACTCTCCTGCTGGCCGCCGATTAGATGGTCGATGGCCAGCGCCAGCGCCTTGACCCGCGCCGTCTCGCGGTCGCCGGTCGCAACGTCGCCCTTTTGATAGGCGGCGACGGCGGCCTTCACGCTGTCGTCCAGCGACAGGCTGGCGGCATGGCGGGTCAGGTCGACCAGGTCGTAGCGATAGAGTGGGCTTGCGCCATAGGCGGGCGCGAGCTTCAGCATCGCGTCGATCCCGGCGCGCAATTTCGCGCGGTCGCCGGGTTCGGCCGGATAGGTCGGCGCATCGGCGGCGGGGCGCTTGAAGAACAGATACGCCCCCGCCCGCTCGTTCCACCAGCGCGGGGTCCAGTAGCGGACGTCATAGGCGCCCGCGACCACGTCCTGCCACGCCGCGACCATCGCCGGATCGCTCCGGCCATAGCGTGCGGCGGTGTAGCGGCTCAGCCACGGCGCCATCGCCATGTCGCCGCCCGGCCATGCCACGTCATAGGCATAGTCATAGACGAGGCTGTTGCTATGCAGCCCCTCGGGGAACATGCCGAAGCCGCGCACCTGACCGCGTGCCGGATCGGCGAACAGCGCTGCCACATCGCGGCGATAGAAGTCGGGCGCGCCATAGACCGGGTTGCTGCCGCCATAATTATGGACATAGCCGTACACCCAATTCTTGCCGTCGAACCCGTTCGTCGCCTTCCAGATGCCGGGATAGCGGTCATTGCCGATGTCGAGGATCAGCATCTTGTCGTCCGGCACGCCGTGCAGAAAGGCGGCGATGGCGTCGGGCGTCCAGAATTTCTTGTCCGCCCCGAACAGCCAGCCCTGCATCACCCAGGTTGCCCCCGGCACGGCGGCGGCGATCGAGGCGTAGAGTCGCTGGCCATAGGCCGCCAGCCGCGCGTCGCGCACCGCGCGGGGCAGGGCCGCCGCCTTGGTCGCCGCATCCAGCGCGGGAGTGTTGGCCGTCGCATCGCCATAGGCGGCGTTCGCGGTGTCGCTGCCATCCTCGGCGATGGGCGGCACCATCTCGTTGAAGGCATCGGCCAGGTAGTATTTCCCCGGCCCATATTCGGCGGTGTAGAGTTGCAGGAAGCGTTTCGCGAGCGGCGCGAAGAGCGGATCGGACGGGTCCAGCCAATAGGTCCCCTCGAACCCCTCCCAGGATCGCATCTTGTAGATGCGCGCCTTGGGGTGCGCCTCGGCAAAGGCCTTGGGTACGTAACCGGCAAAGGCGGGCAGGATCGGCGTCATGCCCAGCTCCCGCATCCGGCCAAGGATACGCTTTTGCAGATCGTGCTTCTTGTCGATCCACCCGCTGGGCAGCGGCGCGCGATAGCCCTCGATATTGCCCATGCGCTGCCATGGGAGGAAGGCGGGGCCGGAGAAATGCTGCGCGATCTGCGCCTCGCTCAACCCCTGTTCGCGCCAGAGCTGGCGCCAGACATAATCCTGCCCCTCCATAGCCAGCGGCATGTCGACGCCGTGGACCGCCATCGCGTCGATCTCGCGTTCCCAGCGTGCCCAGTTCCACCAGGGCGTGGTATAGCCATAGGTGCAGGTGTTGAGATAGGCGCGGACCGCGAAGGGCGATGATACCCAGCCGCTGTCGCCGGGTGCCAGTCGGGTCATCGGGCCGACGCGCTTGCCCTCCCAACTCACCGCCAGTCGCCCTTGCGCACCCAGCATCGCCACGGCCCCGCGCACCGCCGCGACGGGCGAGGAGGCCTCGACGTTCAGCCGATCATGATCCACCCGCACCCGGTAGCGGGGCGCGGTCGAGGGCCGGATCGCCACCGACACCTGCCGCTCCGGCACGCCCAGCCGCTGGAGCGCGGCGCGTGCCGCCTGCGCGCCGTCGCTTTGGGCATGGGCCATGGAGGCGGTCAGAAACACAGTGCCGATCAGGCCGAGCATCTTGGGATAGGTCATCACGGACGGCATTGTCCCCGGTTCATCAGAAAAAGGAAGGGCGGACCGGCCATCGGCGGTCCGCCCTTCAGGGGGGAAGTCAGAAGCGCGTCGACGCCGAGAGGTAGAAGGTGCGACCCGTCCGGCTGGCCAGCTGGAACGTGTCGGCATTGGTCTGATAAGCGTCTTCGTGGGTGTTGTTCAGGTTGATGATGCCGGCCGTGAAGCTGACATAGCTCACGGGGGTGAAGCCCAGCGCCAGGTCCATCTGGGTACGCGGACGGACGACATGGGTCAGGCCGCCATTGACGAAGAAGCTCGACGCCGCGTCCTGGACATAGGAGCTGCGGTGGTTGACCGACAGCCGCACGCTGAACATCTCGTTTTCCCAATAGGGCGTCAGGTTCCAGGTCAGCTTGGACAGGTCGCGCAGGTTGAAGCCGGTGCCGATCGCGCTGGCATCGGTGTCGACCACGGTGACGTTGCCGACCGCGCCGAAGCCCTTGACCGGCAGGATCGCGTCGAAATTCTGCGACGCCCCCAGCTCCAGGCCCTTGATATGGATGACCCGGTCGTCGTTCAGCACCCGGCTGAAGCTGTAATCGGTCTTCAGGTCCGCCGATTGGCAGTCGCTGACCACGCCGTTCAGCGCCACGCCGTCATAGGAGGACGGGCAGTAGAATTGCGTGAAGGTGCCGTTCTTCACCGCCTTGTAGAAACCGGCCAAGGTGATCGAATTCCCCTTGCCGTGATAATATTCCAGGCTGACGTCCAGCTGGTTGGCGGTCAGCGGCTTCAACCGGCTCTCGCCCTGCGCCACCGAGACGCTGGGGCGCAGGCTGGTGGTCACGCGGGTGATGGTGTCGGCCATCTGCGTCTGGCTGTTGAGCAGCGGGCGGACCAGCACCTTGGCGGCGGCGATGCGGGCGACCAGGTGCGACGTGACGTCCAGCGCGAAGCTGGCGCTGGGCAGGACGTTGCCATAATCCTGCACGACATGCTGCTGGCCGAGCAGGGTGGCGTCGCTGCCGGTCCCGTTGGTCAGGCTGCTGGTCACGTTCTGATGGGTGTGCTCGTAACGGACGCCGACATTGCCGCGCACCGGCAGGTTGAACAGCGTGCCGTCGATATTGGCCATCGCATAGACCGCCGGGATATAGCGATCAACCTTGTAGGTATTGGGCCAGTCGGGCGTGTCGGGCACGGCAATGCCCTTGTCGCGCAGGATCTGCTGCCACAGCGGCGCATTGACCGACAGGAACGAGCTGGGGATACCCATCGATCCGCCCAGGAAGTCGTTCACCAGCACGCCGGTCTTCGACAGGTCCGGGATCCAGGCATATTCGGGATAGGTCACGGGATCGCTGACGTCGGCGTCGCGGTCGTGGCGATACGCCTTCGTGTCGAAGCTCTCATGGTGATATTTGGCGCCGATGACCAGCGCCTTGATCCCATGCCAGTCGAGATCCTGGGTCAGGTCGGTCTGGATCGCGCGGTCGCGCGCCGACTGGATATGCGTCGCGCCGTCGACAAAGGCGTACCAGGTGCGGTTCGCCATATTGTAGATCGACCCGTCGGTCAGGCTGGCGGTGTTCCACTTCACGTTGAACGGGTTGGAGATGTCGAGCGTGCCGCCATTCGCAAACCGCACCTCGTCGATCGTCGCCCATTCGTACAGCTTGGCGTCGCCCTGGGTATAATGGCCGATCGCGCGGATATGGGTGGTGTCGGTCGGGCTCCAGTTGACCGTGCCGGTATAGGCCTGGGTCTGGAGGTTGCGCAGTTCGGGCTGGTCGTTGTTGTCGACGTTGAAGTTGCTGATCGAGATATTGTTCGCGACGCCATTGGCCTTGCTGTTGACCGTCACCGCCGAGGCGGCCCAGCGGCCGAAGACCATCTGGCGCGTGTCGTAGCGGGTATGGTCGCGCGAATATTCGCCCTGCAGCAGGACCTCGAAATTGTCCTGCGGCTTCCACTGGATCGCGCCGCTGCCCATCAGCTGCTCGGTGTCGCGGTCGATGCGGCGATAGCGCAGATTGCCCGGCACCTGCACATCGGACGCGCCCGCGACCGCGCCCGGCTGATACCAGTTCTTGATGAACAGATAGTCGCCGCGATCCTTGAGCTTCTGGTAGCCCAGGTCGAGCATGACGCCGATCGTGTCGTTCGCGAAGCGCTTGATATAGGCCGCATTGACCTTGGGCGTCACGCCGCCGCGATAGTCGGAATAATAGCCCTTTACCCCGGCGATGAAGCTCGGCCCCTTATAGGCGAGCGGCTTGACGGTATCGATGTTGACGGTGCCCGCCAGGCCGCCCGTGTCCATGTCGGCGGTCGGCGACTTGATGACCTGGATCGCGCTCGCCAGGTCGGTCTGGATGATGTCGTAGCGGAAACCGTCCTTGAAGTCGGCGCTGGCGAAGGTCTGGCCGTTGATCGTGGTGCGGGCATATTGGGGGCCCAGGCCGCGGATGCTGATCGTCGAGCCACGCCCGTTGATGTTGGACATCTGGACGCCCGCGATACGCTGGATCGCCTCGGTCACGTTCTGGGCGGGGAACTTGCCGATATCCTCCGACGAGATGCCGTCGGTGATGCGGATGTCGTTACGCTTGGCGGCAAGCGCAGAGGCGATGCTCTGGCGATAGCCGGTGACGGTGATTTCGCTCTGGCTGGTGTCGCTGGCGGTATCGGCCTGCGGCGTCGCCTGCCCGGCATCGGCCGCGCCCGAGGCGGCGGCAGTCGTCGGCGCGGCGGACAGGTCGGCTGCAGTGCTTTGCGCCAGCGCAGGTGCGGCGCCCATCGTCAGGATGGTCCATGTGGCAGTGAACGCCGTGGTCTGAAGCAGGCGTTTGCGTTGAAGCCGCGACGCGCCGCCCATTGAAGACTTGGTCATGCTTTTCCCTCCCTCTGATCCCGGCGCGGGCACATCGCACCGGGCTTTCCCCGAGCCATTTTTCGGAAAGGATCGGCGTGACCGGTGCGGGGCAGGGGGCGCCGGCGACCGGAACGGGGATACCGTTCACGGATCGGGATCGGGCCGAACCATGTGCTGTACCGGGACGCGGAGCCTTTCCCATGTCCGGCGCCCGCTCGTCATCCGGCCTATGGGCCGTGTATCGCGAACCGAGTGAACGGACCGAAAATTTCGTCCTGCATCGTGACGTTGTAATCTTATGGTCTTATCGGTGACATGGAATGGTCATGTCTGTCAATGCCATCGAAATGCGTTTTGCACAAAAATTGGTCAGCGCAATTGAGGTTGACAATAAGTCGTTGTTTATCAGTTGCTTAATATCATGAAGCCAATGTCATATTGGCGTATATGCTGAGCTTTGGCAGCGTTTCGAGCTGTCTCCAGGCGCGCTTGTGCCATCCCGATCGGGCTTTCCGATCGCGAGTCTGAATTGGTATTGCCGTAATTGGTTGGGCCAATTGGCCTGCTCGATCTGGCGTTGGTGCCTTATCGGGGCCTGTCGACACGAATGACCTTGCCGTCGTCCTGCACCGACAGGTCGAACAGCGCGCCGATCAGATGGAGGCTCTCGGTCGGCTGGTCGAGGCGGAAGCGGCCATTGAAGGTCTCGTTCGCGAGCGCGGGGTCGGACAGTCGGATCGGCCGCGGGCTGTAGCGACCGAGCCGCGCGATGGCGTCGCCCAGCCGGATGCGGTCTCCGGTCAGCCAGCGTTCCTGCCACCCCTGATAGCTTCGAGCGTCGAAGCTGTGGAGCGCGATGCGTCCCGCACCGGCCTCCGCCCAATGTCCGGCCGTCACCACCAGCGCGGGCTGGCCCGGCACGGTCAGGCGCACACGGCCGCGAAAGACGCGCAACTCGCTATGTCCGGCACCGCGATCGACGCTGAAATTGGTGCCGAGCGCGACCATCTGCCCCTCGGGCGTGGAAACCGCGAAGGGGCGGGCGGCGTCGTGCCGGACCTCGAACCGCGCCGCGCCGCTCTCCAGGCGCAAGTCACGGCCATCGTCCGAAAAGGCGATGGCGACGCGCGATGCGGCATCCATCGTCATGTCCGATCCGTCGGGTAGCCCGACCTGACGCTGCTGCCCGGTGGCCGTCGCATAGACGCGCTCGACCGGCGCGTCACCGGGCCGGGCGACATGCCAGAGCAGCGGGGCCGCCACGACCGCCGCGATCGCGGCTGCCATACCGACCGCCAGCCTGCGCGACGGCATGGCGGCGGCAACCCGCGACCAGCGGCGCGACCTCGGCCGGGCCGTTATGGAAGGGGGCAGGGCCTCGATATGGTCGAGCACCGCGGACAGCGCGGGATCGCCGAGCAGCCGGACCATCCGCGCGAGCGCCGCACGATGCTCGGGCGAGCGGTGCAGCCATTCGCCCAACTCGCCCCGCGCTTCGGGCGACAGGGCATCGAGCCGATCGGCCCAGTCGGCGGCTTCCTCCAGCATCGTCGCGCGATCAGTCATGGCGGAGCCCCCTGCCGGCCACCCGATCGTCGATGCAACCGTCCAGGTCGATCATCGCGCGGACCAGATGCTTCTTCACCGCCTCGATGCTGAGGCCCATCTCGTCGGCGATCTGCTGGCGCGACTTGCCCTCCAGATGGCGCTCGACAAAGACCGCGCGGCGCTGGGCGGGGAGGCGCGACAGGGCGGCCTGGAAACGGTCGAAACGCTGGCGATAATCGAGGATCTCGTCGGCCAGTGGCAGGGCGCAGGCGATCTCCGGATCGACCGGCCCGCCATCATCGGCGCTGCGGCGGCCGCGATTGAAGATGACCGAGTCCGCCACGCGAAAGGCATAGGCGAGCGGCTGTTCGATCACCTGTTTCCGCTCCTGCTCGATCACCCGCATGATCGCCTCCTGCACCACGTCCTCCGCCTGTTCGGGCTCACGGATGCGCTTGCGGACATAGGTCAGCAGACGCGTCCGCCCCTCCGCCGCCCAGGCGTTCATCGGGGCCCACAAGGGAAGAGCCGGTCGCACCGCATCCGGGGACAATCCTCGTCGAAAATATCCGCGCCGCCCCGGCGACGGGACGGCGCGGACTCCCTCGATACCCGACGATTGCCGTGTATCAAGGGCGTTCAGGCGTGGCGGATCAGAAGGTGACGCGAACGCCACCCAGCAGCGTCGTGCCCGAACGGGTCACGACGTACAGCCGCCGGGTGCTGTTCGAATATTGCTTCTCGCGCTGGTTGGTCAGGTTGATGCCGTTCAGCGTCAGCTGGACGTTCTTGGTGACGCTATAATGCGCCGACATGTCGACATAGACCGTGCCTTCGAATCCGGTCACGTCCTGGTCGGGGCCGAGCGCGGTCAGCACCGGCGAGGCGCTGAAGATATAGCCGCTACGGTAATTGGCCGAGACGCGGGCGTCGAACGCCTTGTCCTGGTAATAGAGGGTGGCGTTGGCATTATACTTGCTCAGTCCCTCCAGCGTGGTCGGGATGCTGCCCTGATAGATTTTCGAATAATCCAGCCGCGAGTCGACATAGGTGAAGTTTACCGCCGTCCCCAGCCGGTCGAACGGCGCAGGCAGGAACTTGAAGTCGGTCTGGCCGGACAGCTCGATGCCGAACAGGTCGGTCTTGGCCAGGTTCACGGGCCGCGAGAAGCTGTCGATGATCGTCGCACCCGTCACGCCGGGATAGAGATTGTCGGGCAGCCCGGTCTGCGAATAGGGTACGCGGTTGACCGTCTGGGTCGAGATATAGCCGTCGAGATTCTTGTAGAACAGCGCGGCGGCGACATAGCCGACCGACCCGAAATAATATTCGGTCGAGATGTCGAAGTCGTTCGACTTGTAGGGGCGCAGGTTCGGGTTGCCGATCGACACGGTGACATTGCCATTGTCGTTCGTCACCGAGCCGTTGACCGCCAGCGCGCCGAGCGCCGGGCGGTTGATGTTCTTCGACGCGGCGAAGCGCAGCATCAGGCCGGGGTTCAGCTCGAAGATCAGGTTCGCGGCGGGCAGCACGCCCTCATATTCGCCGCGCACGGTGATGGGGCCGACATTGGCGGTGCCGTCCGAGGTGACGGTGGTGCGGTAATAGCGCGCCCCGATATTGCCGCGGAAGGGAATGCCGCCAAGGATGTGATTCCAGTCATATTGGACGAAGCCCGCCGCCGTCCGCTCCTCGACCGCGTACACGCCGATCTTGTTGGCCAGATATTGCGAGCGGTTGATGCCCAGCGTCTGGAGCATCTTGGGGAAGTCGACGATCGTCCAATTCTGCCCCGAATAGCCGGTATAGGTCTGGGCATAGGCGCTGGGATTGGCGTTGACCTTGCCCGATACGAAGCTGCTGGTCAGGATATTGTCCTGCTCGGCGTAATAGCCGCCGTTCGAGAAGCGCCGCCACTCGCCGCCGACGCTGATCGTGTCGTCGGGGGTGATCTTATAGTCGAAGCGGCCCTTGACGTTGTCGAACGCCGAATCCTGGTACGTGTTGTTCACGTACAGGCGCTTGGCGTGCCAGAAATTCGGGTCGGTGGTGTTGAACTTATAGGTGTTGACGAGCGAATAGGTGCCGCCGCGATAGTCGGAGGTGACGTCGCCAAAGCCCTCCAGCGTGAACTTGTCGTTGACCGGCATGTCATAGCGCGAGCGCTCGACGCCGCCCAGCCAGGTGAAGGTCAGGCCGTCGACCAGCTCGGCGTCGCCGCTGAGCACCAGCTGCTTGAAGACGTTCTTGGTGTTCTGGACGCGGGTCTCGGTCGACGCCTTGCCGCCCGACACGTCGAGATAGGTCACTTCGTTGCGGTCGTTCCACTGGATCGCGTTGACGCGCGAGTTGGGATAGACGGTGCCCGCGAACGTCTCGCCGCCGCCCAGCCAGGTCGAGCTGCCGCCGCCGCGCGAGGCGAGATGGGTCTCGAAACGGTCGCCCTTGAACTGGCCGTAGAGGCCGTCGAGCGTGACATGCACCTTGTCGGTCGGCGCCCATTGCACCGAGGTCGTCAGGCCGATCCGCTCCTGCTTGCTGTCCCACACCGACAGGCGGTTGCCGCGCGCGAACAGCAGGTCGCCCGAATTGATCTTGGCCTGTTCGGCGGTGGTCAGGCGCGAGATGTCGCTGCCGTTCGCCTTGTTGCGGCGCCAGCGATAGGTGTCGAAGCCCTCTTCGCGGGTGTTGCGGCGGCTATAGGCGCCCGAGACGAGGATGCCGAAATTGCCCCAGTTCTTGGAGATGAGGCCGGTCAGGCGCGGCTGGAAATCGCGGGTCAGCGTGTTGGAGCCGCCCTGCGCCGACAGCGCGATCTTGGTGCCCTTGTAATCGAAGGGACGCGCGGTGAAGAGGCCGACCGTGCCCGCCAGACCGCCCTCGGTCTGCTGTGCCTGGTACGATTTCTCGACATCGACATGGTTGAACAGTTCGGCCGCGAACAGGTTGAAGTCGAAGGCGCGGTCGCGCGTCGTCTGGCCCCGGCTGTCCTGCGGCGAGTCGACATTGCCCAGCACTTCCATGCCGTTCAGCTGGACGCGGGTGAAGTCGGGGCCCAGGCCGCGCAGGGAGATGCGGCGGCCCTCGCCCGCTTCACGGTTGATCGCGACGCCCGGCAGGCGCTGCAGCGCTTCGGCCAGGTTCAGGTCGGGAAAGGCGGCGATGTCGCTGGCCGCGATCGAGTCCTTGATGATCGTCGCGTCGCGCTTTGAGTTGCGCGCCTGGGCCAGGCTGGTGCGATAACCGGTGACGACGACTTCGCCCCCTGCGGCGTCGCTGGCCCCGGTGTCCTGATCCTGTGCCCAGACCGGCTGTGCGACGCACAGCGCGCTCGACGCCAGCAACAGCGTCCGCTTCATACCCATCACGATAATTCCCCCACGAAAGTCCAAAAGGTCTCGCCCGGCCATGCGGACGATCGCGGGGAAGACGGGGGCGGGGTCCAAACGGGGACAGGGAATTTTGTAAAAGTTTTAAGACATTTATGGCGTTTTTGTTACATGTGCTGCAATGTCCGTGTAACGACGACAAATAATGCGGGGACAATGTCCCCGAAACCGGGCAGATGGGGTCTTCGGGGTGTTCGGTCGTTTCTTGGACGGGGGATTGGTGACATGATCGGGGTGAAGCGGGGTCTGGGTCTGGCGGCTGCGATCGGCCTGGCCGCGCTGTCGTCGTCGGGCGCGGCGGCGAAGGATGCGCCGGGCTATCTGGCGGCGGGCCAGGGGGTGAATCTGGCGACCATCCTGCCGGGACCGCCGACGCCGGGTTCGCCGCGCGCGCTGGCCGATGCGCGGGCCTTTCGCGACAGCCGGGCGCTGCGCGGCATGGCGCGTTGGCAGCAGGCGACGGCGGACGTGTCGAGCGATCTGGGCGCACGCTTCGCCAATGCGCTGGGCTTTCGTCCCGACTGGACCAGGCTGCCGCTGACGCGGGCGCTGCTGGCACGGTTCGACGCGGATCGTTCGGTGGCGATCCGCGATGCCAAGGCGCATTGGCAGTCGCCGCGCCCCTTTATCGGCAGCGACCTGCCCATTTGCGAACCGCGCACGCCCGGGCTGATCGCCAATGGGGATTACCCATCGGGTCATACCGCGCATGGCTGGGGCTTTGCGCTCATCATGGCGGAGCTGATGCCGGACCGGGCGAGCGCCTTGCTGGCGCGCGGGCGCGATTATGGCGACAGCCGCTGGATCTGCGGTTCGCATAGCCAGAGCGCGGTCGAGGGCGGCTATATGGCGGCGAGCGCGATCGTGGCGCGCGAGCATGGCGATGCGGCGTTCCGGCGCGACATGGCCGCCGCCGCCGAGGAGCTGGCCAGCTACCGCGCTAAAAGCGCCAATCGGCACTGAGGCTGACGACGCGGCCCTGTTGTGCGCGGACGGTGACGATGCCGTCCGCGTCGGTCGCGCGGATCTCTCCGCCCAGCGCGTCGCCCTGCATCACGGCGATCGTGTTGAACAGGTTGGTCGCGCGCAGCTGAACCGTCAGCGCCGCCGTCGCTGCCCAGCGCGCGCCGACGCCCATCAGCGCGAAACCGGGTAGCGCCAGGCTGTTGGCGTCATCGGCGAAGCGCCGCCCCATCGCCGAGACATCGCCGTCCAGCGTGATCCCGGTGCCGGCCAGGGCGGCGCTGGCCGACAGGCTGGCCATGATCCGGGGTACGCGGCGGGGCATTCGGCCGCTGAGGTCGGTGGTCGCGGGCACGCCGCCGATCAGGCTGGTCACGCGATAGGCGAATAGGCGCGGGTCCTGCCAGGTCACGGTGCCGCGCAGGCTGAAGCCGGGCAGGGGATTGGCATGGCCCGCCAGTTCCAGGCCCAGGGTGCGGGCGCCTGCCTGCTGCTCGCCGACCCGCACCGCGCCCGTCACCGGATCGAGCGACAGGTCGGGCAGGGCGATGTCGGGAAAGCGGCTGGCGAAGAATGTCGCGTCCAGGCCGCTCGCCCCGTGCCGCCAGATCAGGCCCAGTTCGGCCTGTTCGATGGTCAGCGCACGGGCGGGGTCGCCGCTGCCCACCCGGAACACGCCCGGATCGGGCAGCCGCATCGCGCGGGTGAGGCGCGCAAACGCCCCGATCTCCGGCCCCGCGCGCCAGTGCAGCGCCAGCGTGGCGGCGGTGCGGGCGATACGCTGGTGCCGCCGGTCCCAATTGCCCGAACCGATGACGATGCGGTCGTCCGCCAGGGTCGTCGGATCGCCGCCATCGACCGTCGCGGACCGCTCGACCAGCGCCGACAGCCGCGCGCGTTCGTGTCGCGCCCCCCAGTCGATCCGCCAGCGCTCGGCGACCTGCCATTCGTCGGCGGCATAGAGCGCGATCATATGTTGGCGGCCGTCCAGCGCCTCATAGGTCGAACCCGTGCTGAGCAAGCCCTTCGCGGTGGCCGTCCCCAGGGTTCGGCCGCTGCCATCCAGGGCGACCAGATCCAGCGGGCGCCCTTGCTCGCGCGCCTCGACCAGGACCCGCGCCACCGCCCGCTGGAAATCCCAGCGATAGCCGACCGCGTAGAGGCCCAGCGTCAGGTCGTGATGCCCCGCCGCCTCCAGCGCATGGGCATAGGACAGGTCGGCGATCGCCTCCGACAGCTGGGTATCGGCGGCGACGGGATTGAGCGCGATCACCCGGTCGTTGCCGGGCAGCGCGGCGAAGGCGGTGCCATCGGTCGCGTGGCGGAGCGTAACCTGCGCGGTGCCGGGAAAGGCGGCGGTCAGGCGCGGCGCGGCATCGGCGATCGCCTGCGCCGCCGGGACCGCACTGCCCGAGGAAGACAGGGCATAGCGTTCGGTGCGCGACGCCCGGTAATGCGCGCGCAGGGTCAGCACACCCCCCGCCAAGGGCCGGGTCAGTGCCAGCGAGGGCACGATCATCCGGTTGCGGTTGTTGCGCCCCAAGGGCCGGTCGCCCAGTGCGGCAAAGCGGACATGCCGTAACTCAGGGCCGAAAAAACTTCCCCGCCGCGGATCGAAGCCCGGCAGCGGCGCGAACCGCCCGTTGGTATAGCGCATGGGAAAGGACGAGATATTGAGCGTATCGTCGTCCAGCGCATGCAGGCCGAGGGTCAGCAGCCCCCCGCCGCCCAGCTCGTGATCGGCCCGGATGCGAAGCTGCCACCCGCCCAGCATGGAGGCGATCCGCCGGACGCTGGGGTCGCGACCGACCGTGCCGCCCGCGATCACCCGCCATCCGGGTGCGACGCGGCCCGTCGCATAGCCTTCCCCGCGCAACAGGCCGTAATCGGTCACGGTCGCCCGCACCGCGCCGCCCGGCCGGTCGTGCGGCGCGCGGGTGCGCAGGTTGAGCACGCCGCCCGGTGCATTGCTGGCAAAGATCGCGGACGGACCGCCGCGCACATAATCGGCGCTCTCGATCATCAAATCGGGGCGGACGAACTGGTCGATATCGGTCCAGGGCAGCGTGTCGTGCTGTACCGGCAGGCCGTCCTCCTGCACCGCGATTCCCTGATAGCCGTCGAGCGGAATGCCGCGCACCCGGATAGTGTTGGCCGCCACCCCGGCCGAATTGTCGACCCACAGGCCGGGCAGGCCCGACAACAGCTCGGCCAGGCTATCCGGCGGCCGTGCGGTCAGCGCGACAGGGTCCAGATTCGAGGCGGAATAGCTGCGCTCCAGCTCGCCCTGCACGCTGGTGCCCCGGCGGCCGGTCACGATCACGTCGGGACCGATGACCGGGTCCGGCGGAGGGGCGGCATGGGGGATTATGGAGGAGGGGGCATGGTGTGGCATCGGCCTCTCGGCACGCACCACGATGCCGCCTGCGATCCGGCGACAGGATAGTCCGGCGGGCCGACACCAGCGGGCCAGCGCGGTGGACAAGCGCATCCGACCGCGCAACGCCGGCGCGCTCCGCCCCGCCAGATCGCCCGGACGCGCGACGACCGCCTGGCCGGCCTTCCGCGCCAGACGGTCCAGCCCTAGGGCGACCGGGGCCGGGGGGAGATCGACGGAGATCAGGGGATCGCTTGCCACAGCGGTCAACGCCAGCGCGACCAGCATCGTCATGGCCACCCCCCTGGTGGACCGGAAATCATTCGCTCTCTGCCGCCCCTGCCGTTACCAAAGCCCGTCGCCGCCGCGGCAGTCGATACGCGGCAATTGTGTAGGACGCATGTCAGTTGTGCAGGACGCATGTCAGTGGCAAAGGTCGTATCAAATGATACCAACCGCTTCGACGGAGGGATGACATGCGGGACGTGGTGACACAGTGGCAGTTCTGGATCGATCGCGGTGGCACCTTCACCGACGTGGTCGCCCGGCGCCCCGACGGCGCCGTCGTCACGACCAAGCTGCTCTCCGAGGATCCCGACCGGCGCTACGACGCCGCCGAGGCCGCGATCCGACAACTGACCGGCGTGGGCGATGGGACGCTTCCCCCTTGCGCCATCCGGATCGGCACGACCATCGCGACCAACGCCCTGCTGGAGCGGCAGGGCGAGCCGGTGCTGCTGGCGATCACGAAGGGCTTCGGCGACGCCCTGACCATCGGCTATCAGGACCGGCCCGATATTTTCGCGCGCGACATTCGTCGTCCTGGCCCGCTCTTTGCCGAGGTGGTCGAGATCGACGAGCGGGTGGCCGAGGACGGCACGGTGCTGACCCCGCTCGACCGGGACGGCGCGGCGGCGCTCTTCGCCGACGCCTATGCGCGCGGCCTGCGGTCGATCGCGATCGTCCTGGTGCATGGGTGGAAGCATCAGGCGCATGAAATCGCGCTGGCCGAACTGGCCGAGGTAGCGGGCTTCACCCAGATTTCAGTCAGCCACCGCACCGCGCCGCTGATCCGGCTGGTCGCGCGCGGCGACACCACGCTCGCCGATGCCTATCTGTCGCCGGTGCTGCGCCGTTATGTCCGGGGCCTGGAGGCCGGGCTGGGCGGCGCGGCCGACGGTGGACTGCTGTTCATGCAGTCGAGCGGCGGGTTGGTCTCGGGCGATCATTTCCATGGCAAGGACGCGTTGTTGTCGGGACCGGCGGGCGGGATCGTCGGCATGGCGCGGACGGCGGCGGGCGCGGGGTTCGACCGGATCATCGGCTTCGACATGGGCGGCACCTCCACCGATGTCTCGCTCTACGCCGGGCAATATGACCGGCGGTCCGATGCGGTGCTGGCGGGCGTGCGGGTCGCGGTGCCGATGATGCGGATCGACACGGTCGCGGCGGGCGGCGGCTCCATCTGTCATTTCGATGGCGGGCGGCTGCTGGTCGGCCCGGCCTCGGCGGGGGCGGATCCGGGCCCGGCCTGTTACCGGCGCGGCGGACCGCTGACCGTGACGGACTGCAACATGATCCTGGGCAAGATCCAACCGGGGCATTTCCCCGCGCTGTTCGGGCCGAACCGCGACCTGCCGCCCGACCGCGCGGCGGCGGCGCGGGCGCTGGACGCGCTGCTCGACCAGGTCGCGGCGGCGGGGGGCGAGCGGCTGGACCCGATGGCCGCGGCCGAAGGGCTGGTCGCGATCGCGGTCGCCAACATGGCGCGCGCGATCCGCGCGGTCTCGGTCGCGCGCGGCGAGGACCCGGCGTCCTATGCGCTGGCCTGTTTCGGTGGTGCTGGTGGGCAACACGCCTGTCTGGTCGCCGATGCGCTGGGCATGGAGCAGGTGCTGATCCATCCGCTGGCGGGCGTGCTGTCGGCGGTCGGCATCGGCTTGGCGGATCGCAGCGTCGTGCGCGAGGCGACGGTGGCCTTGCCGCTGGGTGATGCCGCTTTGGAGCCCGCGCTGGCGGGCTTGCGGGACGAGGCGCTGGCGGGGCTGGCCGAACAGGGCGTGGACCCGGCGGTGGTGCGCTTCGCGGTGCTGGCGCAGCTTCGCTATGCCCGCAACGACCAGACGATCGGCGTGACCTGGGACCAGCCGGAGGCGATGGCGCAGGCCTTTGCGGCGGCGCATCGCCAGCGTTTCGGCTTCGTCGGCGACGATGCCCTGGTCGTCGAGCAGCTGCGGGTCGAGGCTATCGCGGGTGATGCGGCGCAAGCGCTTGCCCCGCCCGCCCTGCCTGCGCGATCGGCCGAGCCCGTCGACCGGGTCGCCATGTACCTCGCGAGCGAGAAGCATAAGGTGCCGGTCTATCGGCGCGGCGATCTGGCCGCCGATGCGATGCTGGCGGGTCCGGTGCTGATCATCGACCCGGTGTCGACGGTGGTGGTCGAGCCGGGCTGGCGCGCGCGGGTGCTGGCGGAGGGCACGTTGCTGCTCGAACGGGTGGCAGCACGGCGCGAGCAGGCGGCCGGGGAGACGGTCGATCCCGTCCGGCTGGAGATTTTCGCCGGGCTGTTCATGGGCATCGCCGAGGAGATGGGCGCGGCGCTGCAACGCAGTGCGGCCTCGGTCAATATCCGCGAGCGGCTGGATTTCTCCTGCGCGCTGTTCGATGCGGAGGGCGGCCTGGTCGCCAATGCGCCGCATATCCCGGTCCATCTGGGCTCGATGGGCGAGAGCATCCGGACCGTCATCGCCGCACGGCGCGGCACGATGCGCGAGGGGCAGGTCTATGCGCTGAACGATCCCTATCGCGGGGGTACGCACCTGCCCGACATCACGGTCGTCATGCCGGTCTTTGCCGGGGGTGACGCGCCCGCCTATTTCGTCGCGGCGCGAGGCCATCATGCCGATGTCGGCGGCACCACGCCGGGCTCCATGCCGCCCGACAGCCGGACGCTGGCCGAGGAGGGCGTGGTATTCGACGATGTCCTGATCGTCGAGGACGGCGTGATGCGCGAGGGCGTGGTGCGTGAGCTTCTCACCGGCGGGCCTTATCCGGCGCGCAACATCGACCAGAATATCGCCGACCTCGCCGCGCAGGTCGCCGCCTGTGCACGGGGTGCCGAGGGTCTTCGCCAACTGGCGGTGCAGCAGGGGCAGGGCGTCGTCACCCACTATATGGCGCATGTCCAGGCCCATGCCGAGGCGATGGCCCGCCGTATGATCGCCACCCTGTCGGACGGCAGCTTCCGCTACGCGCTGGACGATGGCGCGGTCGTCGCGGTGCGGGTGACGATCGACGCCGAACGCGGCCATGCGACGATCGACTTTACCGGCACCAGCGAACAGCGGCCGACCAATTTCAATGCGCCGCTGGCGGTAACGCGCGCCGCCGTCCTCTACGTCCTGCGGCTGCTGGTCGACGAGGCGGTGCCGCTAAACGAAGGGTTCCTCCGCCCCGTCACGCTGATCGTGCCCGAAGGCTCGATCCTCAACCCGCGCTACCCGGCGGCGGTGGTGGCGGGCAATGTCGAGGTCAGCCAGGTCGTCACCGACGCGCTGCTGGGCGCGCTGCGTGCGATGGCGGGTAGCCAGGGGACGATGAACAACCTGACCTTCGGCGACGAAAGCTACCAATATTACGAGACGATCGCGGGCGGGGCGGGGGCGGGGCCCGACCATGACGGCGCCGACGCGATCCAGACGCACATGACCAACAGCCGCCTGACCGATCCGGAGGTGCTGGAGACCCGCTATCCGGTGTTGGTCGAGCAATTCGCGATCCGGCGGGGGTCGGGCGGTGCGGGCCGTCATCGCGGCGGCGACGGCACCCACCGCCGGATACGCTTCCTGAAGCCGCTGCGCGCCGCCATCCTGAGCAACCGCCGGGTGGTCCCGCCCTTCGGTCTGGACGGCGGGGACGATGGCCAGCCGGGCCGCAACCGCGTCGAGCGGGCGGACGGCACGGCAGAGATGCTGGCCTCCACGGCGGGCGTGGAGATGGGGGCGGGCGACGTGCTGGTGATCGAAACGCCGGGCGGCGGCGGCTGTGGATCGGGGGGAAGCTGATGTGGGTCTTGGCGGGAATCGTCGTCATTGCGGGCGGGTTCCTGCTCCGCTTCAACCCGTTGCTGGTCATCATCGCCTCGGCCGCCGTCACCGGACTGGCGGCGGGGCTTGATCCGGTGAAGATACTGGCAACCTTCGGCCATGCCTTCAACGAGACGCGCTATGTCACGGCCATCTACATGGTCCTGCCGGTCATCGGCCTGCTGGAGCGGCGGGGGCTGCAGGCTCGCGCCCGCGCGTTGGTGGCGGGCCTGCGCGGGGCGACCGTCGGGCGGTTGCTGACCGGCTATCTGCTGTTCCGGCAGGTGACGGCGGCGTTGGGCCTCGTCTCGATCGCGGGACCGGCCCAGACCGTTCGCCCGCTGCTCGCCCCGATGGCGGAGGCGGCTGCCGAAAGCCAGGGCTCGACCGATTCCGATGAGGTGGAGCGGGTCAAGGCGATGGCGGCGGCGACCGATACGGTCGGCCTGTTCTTCGGGGAGGACATCTTCCTGGCGGTCGGCTCGATCCTGCTGATGAAGGGCGTGCTGGAGGGCTATGGTATTGCGCTGGAGCCGTTCCAGCTGTCGGTCTGGGCGATCCCGACCGCGATTGCGGCCTTCGTCATCCATGGTTTCCGGCTGTGGTTGCTCGATCGGCGGCTGTCGGCGCGGAGGGCCGGGCGATGATCGGCCTGAACCTGGTCTATGCCGTGGCGGGGCTGGTCTTCGCCGTTTTCGCGCTGCTGTCGTTCAAGGACCGGCGCTGGACCAATGGCGCGTTCTTCGCGCTGATCGCCCTGTCCTTTTTCGCCGGAGACCGGGTGGGCGATGTCGCCAACGGGGTGCTGGTGCTGGCGCTGGTCGGCATCGCCGCCTCGGGCCGGATGCGGCGTGCCACCCCGGCCGAACCGGCGGAGGAGCGATATGGGGCCAAGGTCTTCGTGCCCGCGCTCATCATTCCGGCGGTTGCGCTGGTCGGCACGTTGGTGTTCAAGCAGATGCCGGGCTGGGTCGATCCGAAACAGGCGACGTTGGTCGCGCTGACGCTGGGGACGATCGTGGCGCTGGTTCTGTGCGCGGTGCTGCTGCGCGCGCGCGCGGTCGAGCCCTTCGCGGCGGGGCGTGGCCTGATCGACGATATCGGCTGGGTCGTGGTGATGCCGCAGATGCTGGCCAGCCTGGGTGCGGTGTTCGCGCTGGCCGGGGTGGGGGGCGTTGTCGGCGGGCTGATCGGCGCGATCATCCCGGCGGGCAGCGTCATCGGCGCGGTGCTGGCCTATGCGCTGGGCATGGCGATGTTCACCATCGTCATGGGCAATGCCTTTGCCGCCTTTCCGGTGATGGCGGCGGCGGTGGGCGTGCCGATCTTGGTCCGGCAGATGGGGGGCGACCCGGCCGTGGTCGCGGCCGTGGGGATGCTGGCGGGCTTTTGCGGGACACTGATGACGCCCATGGCGGCGAACTTCAACCTGCTGCCCGCCGCGCTCCTCGGCCTGAAGGACAAATATGGCGTGATCCGCGCGCAGATACCGACCGCGCTGCCGCTGCTCGCCTTCAACATCCTGCTTTTATATGGAATGATCGCATGATCCGGCTGGACCGCACGCTCGCCGAACGCTTCGCCGCGATGACGCTGGGCCATGTCGGGCGCGAATATCCCAACAGCCTGTCCCATGTCCTGAACGGGCCCGAAGATGCCCGTACCCCGTCCGAGCTGCATCCGATCTTCTATGGCAGTTTCGACTGGCATAGCTGCGTCCATGGCTGGTGGCAGCTTTTGCGCCTGATCCGCCTCTATCCGGATCTGGAGGCAGCCCCCGCCATCCGCGCGCGGGCCGATGCGATGTTCGTGGCCGACAAGGTCGCGGGCGAGATGGCCTATCTGGAACGGCCCGACAGGGGCGGCTTCGAGCGTCCCTATGGCTGGGCTTGGCTGCTGGCGCTGCAGGACGAGGCGAGCCGTCATGCGGCGGGGTGGGCGGAGGCGCTGGCGCCGATGGCTCGGCTGTTCGCGCGACGTTTCGCCGACTTCCTGCCGCGCCTGACCTATCCGTTGCGGGTGGGCACGCATTTCAACACAGGCTTCGCGCTGACGCTGGCATGGGACTGGGCCGGGGAGCGGGATGCGGCGCTGCGAGAGCGGATCGCGGCGGCGGCATCGCGCTGGTTCGCCGGGGATCGCGGCTGTCAGGCCTGGGAGCCTGGCGGCGACGAATTCCTGTCACCCGCCTTGTGCGAGGCGTTGCTGATGAGCCGGGTGCTGGACGCCGATGCTTTTCGCCGCTGGTTCGACGCCTTCCTGCCCGATGTGGCGAGGGGTGAGCCCGCCACGCTCTTCAGGCCCGCCATCGTGTCGGATCGGTCTGACGGCAAGATCACCCATCTCGACGGGTTGAACCTCAGCCGCGCCTGGTGCTGGCGGGTTATCGCGGCGAAGCTGGGTGCGGACCATCCGGTCGGGCCCCGCGCCGAAGCGGCGGCGGCGGCCCATCTCGCCGCCAGCCTGCCGCATCTGGGCGACGATTATATGGGCGAGCACTGGCTCGCGACCTTCGCGCTGCTGGCGCTGGAGGAATAGGGCTTCCGCCGCCCTCAGATCTTCAGATGCGCCGTCCGGTCGCGCTTGGCGGCCAGTGCCTGGCGGACTTCGGCGACGGCGCGCGCTTCGCTGGCGATCAGCAGGCCCTCGAGCGCGGCGGTCAGGTGCCGCTGCATCGCGACCCGCGCGGCGACTGCGTCGCGCGACCGCAAGGCCTCCAGGATCGCGGCGTGATGCTCCACGATCGGCCGCACGTCGATCTCGCGGACCTTGGCGTCGAGCAGCACGCTTTCCGCCGAGCGCAGTCGCTGTTCCCACAAACGGTCGATCGTCTCCAGGATCGCGCTGTTGCGGGTCGACCGGGCGATCAGCGTGTGAAAGGCCCGGTCCGCGCGGAAAGCGCCGCCGACCGTGTTATTCTCTTCCTCGATCGCGTCGACCAGGCTCGCCAGTTCGTCCAGCTCGGCATCGGTGATCTGGGTCGCTGCCAGCGCCGCCGCCTCGGGTTCGAACAGCAGCCGGGCCTCCGCCACTTCCATCGCCGAAACGCCGAAATCGGGCGTCTCGCCCTGGCCGGGCAGTGCCACGACATGCGCGCCCGATCCGATGCGCACCTCGATAAAACCCTGGACTTCCAGGGCGATCAGCGCCTCGCGAATGACCGGGCGGCTGACGTCGAACCGGGTCGCCAACTCGCGTTCGGCGGGCATCCGCGTGCCGATCGGATAGCGGCCTTCCTGCAACTCGGCGATCAGCGTGCGGGCGAGTTCCCGGTAGAGCCGGTCCTGGGTCGTATTGTTGTCCATCGCGCCCCTTATAGGGGGCGAGGCGGGATGCTGGTCAAGCGCCTGTGTCAGGCCAATCGGAGCGAGCCGTTAGCCCGGCCCCGTCCCCGGCGCCTCCACGATGCTGGTGTCCGCATCGCGGCAGGCCTTGGCCAGGCGAGGGTCGATGGCATCCGTGACCAGGAAATCGACATCGCCCATATCGCCGACCCGCACCGGCGCGGGCCGTTCCAGCTTCGATCCGTCGATGGCGAGCAGCACCTGGCGCGCGTGACGGATGATCGTCTGCGACACGCGCACCTCGTCCACGTCGAAGTCCAGGAAGGTGCCGTCGGGGTCGATGGCGGATGCGCCGATCAGCGCCATGTCGACCTTGAAGCCTCGGATGAAGTCCATCGCCAGCGCGCCCACCACCGCACGGTCGCTGGCGCGCACCCGGCCGCCCGCCGCGATCACCTCGATCGAGGGGCGACCACCCAATATGTCGACCACATTCAGATTGTTGGTGATGACCATCAGGTCGCGGTGGTCGACCAGCGCCCTTGCGATCGCCTCGGTCGTGGAGCCGATATTGATGAACAGGCTGGCCCCGTTGGGCACCAGCGCGGCGGCGGCGGCCCCGATCGCGGCCTTGGCGGGGGCGGCGACCATGCGCCGCTCGCCATAGGCCAGATTGTCGGTGCCCGAAGTGACGACCGCGCCACCATGGACGCGCGCCAGCATCGACTGGCCCGCCAGGATGTTCAGGTCCTTGCGGATGGTCTGCGGCGTGACGCCCAGCTTCTCGGCGAGTACGTCGACACTGACGCTGCCCGTCCGGCGCGCGAAGTCGAGGATCGCGGCGTGACGCGCGGCGACGATGTCCGGGGCAGGCGCCTTCACGCGACGCCTTGCTCGGCCAGATAGGCGGCCAGCCGTTCGGGCGTGCCGGGCGGCACATGAAGGCCGAGCTTGCTGCGACGAAACAGAATGTCCTCGGCCGTGCGCGCCCATTCGGCCTTCACCAGATAGTCGACCTCCGCCGTATGCAGCCCGCCGCCCAGATCCGGGCCGAGGCCGCCAGCCTCCAGCAGTTCCGAGACGCGGGTGCCATAGGCGCGGGCGAGGCGACGGAGCAGGGCGGGCGGCACATCGGCGTAGCGGCCGGTCAGGCTATGCAGGAACCGCTCGAAATCGGCGTCCGACATATCGCCGCCGGGCAGCGCCGCACCCGCCGTCCAGGCGCCGCCCGCCTGCGGGAAGAAGCGCGCCAGTTCGCGCATCGCATGTTCGGCAAGCTTGCGATAGGTCGTGATCTTGCCACCGAAGATGTTGAGGACGGGCGCCTCTGCCGCCCCCTCCGGCCCGGTATCGAGGTCCAGCACATAATCGCGCGTCACCGCCGAGGCATTGGCCGAATGATCGTCATAAAGCGGCCGGATCCCCGCATAGCTCCAGACGATGTCCACCTCGCCGACCTTATGCGCGAAATAGCGGTTGACCGTGTCGAGCAGATAGCGCGTCTCGGCCGCGCTGATCGACGCCTTGGCGGGGGCTCCAGTCCAGGATTCGTCGGTGGTGCCGACCAGGGTGAACTTGCCCTCATAGGGGATGGCGAAGACGATGCGGCGGTCGTCATTCTGCAGCATGAAGGCATGATCGCCCTCATAGAGCTTTGGCACCACGATATGGCTGCCCTTGACCAGCCGCACGCCGCGGTCGTGGCGCGTGCCGTGCGTCCGACCGATCACGTCGGCGACCCAGGGCCCCGCCGCATTGACCAGCGCGCGGGCATGAACCGTGCGGCTTTGCCCGGCCGCTTCGACCGTTGCTGTCCAGCCTTGTCCCTCGCGCCGTGCATCGACCAGCCGGGTGCGGGTCTCGATCCGCGCGCCGCGTTCGCTGGCGTCCAGCGCGTTCAGTGCGACCAGCCGGCTATCCTCGACCCAGCAGTCGGAATATACGAAAGCCTTGCCCTTTCGCGGCGAAAGTCCATCGCCCAGCGGCGAGCGCTCCAGCGCGACGGTGCGCGTGCCGGGCAGCTTCTCGCGCCCGCCCAGATGGTCGTAGAGGAACAGGCCCAGCCGCACCATCCAGGCCGGGCGCGGCGACTGGGTCTGCGGCAGGACGAAGGACAGGGGCCAGATGATGTGCGGTGCCATGTTCAACAGCCGCTCGCGTTCGATCAGCGCCTCGCGCACCAAGCGGAATTCGCCATATTCCAGATAGCGCAGGCCGCCATGGATCAGCTTGGTCGAGGCCGAGGAGGTGTGGCTGGCCAGATCGTCCTGCTCGACCAGCAGCACCGACAGGCCGCGACCGGCGGCGTCGCGGGCGATGCCCGCGCCATTGATCCCGCCGCCGACGATCAGCAGGTCGACCCTCTCCATATCCTGGTCCGTCATTCGACTTGTCCCTGTATTCGATGGCGGCCCTTGCTATACCATCTTTCCATAAAACGAAAGCATTGACGTTCGTTCGAAACCATGTGACCGTTTGAAACGAAAATAAGGAGAGGGTGGAGCGATGGCGTCGCACATTCTGGTGATCGATCAGGGGACGACCTCGACGCGCAGCATCGTCTTCGATGCGCAGGCGCGCCGGGTCGCCATCGCGCAGGCCGAGTTCGCGCAGCATTATCCCGCGCTCGGCTGGGTCGAGCATGATCCGGAGGATATCTGGCGCGATGCGCTGGCGACCGCGCGCAAGGCGATCGGCGAAAGCGGCGTGGCCCCCACCGAGATCGCCGCGATCGGCATCACCAACCAGCGCGAGACGGCGGTGGTCTGGGACCGGGCGACGGGCGAGCCGATCCACCGCGCGATCGTGTGGCAGGACCGGCGCGGCACCGATCTGTGCCAGACGCTGAAGGCGGACGGCGTCGAGGATCTGGTGCGCGAACGGACCGGCCTGCTGATCGACCCCTATTTCTCGGCGACCAAGCTCGCCTGGCTGCTCGACCATGTCGAGGGTGCGCGAGGCAGGGCGGAGCGGGGCGAACTGGCGTTCGGGACGATCGACAGCTTCCTGCTCTGGCGGCTGACCGGCGGGGCGGTGCACGCGACCGACATCACCAATGCCAGCCGTACCATGTTGTTCGACATCCATCGCGGCGTGTGGGACGATGAATTGTGCCGGTTGCTGCGCATTCCCCTGGCCCTGCTTCCGGAAGTGCATGACAACGCGCATATCTTCGGCATGACCGCGCCCGATCTGCTGGGGGCGGCGATCCCCATTGCGGGCATGGCGGGGGACCAGCAGGCGGCGCTGTTCGGTCAGGCCTGTTTCCGGCACGGCATGGCCAAGTCGACCTATGGCACCGGCTGTTTCATGCTGCTCAACACCGGCGAGAAGGCGATTGCGTCGCGGCACCGGCTGCTGACCACGCCCGCCTATCGGCTGAACGGCGTGACCACCTATGCGCTGGAGGGTTCGATCTTCGTCGCGGGGGCGGCGGTGAAATGGCTGCGCGACGGGCTGGGCGTCATCACCCATGCCAGCCAGACCGACGATCTGGCGACGCAGGTGCCCGACAGCCACGGCGTCTATATGGTCCCTGCATTCGTCGGCATGGGCGCGCCCTATTGGGAGCCGGATGCGCGCGGTGCTATTTATGGCCTGACCCTCGGCGCCAGCGCGGCGCATCTGGCACGCGCGGCGCTGGAGTCGGTTGCCTATCAGACGATGGACCTGGCCGAGGCGATGAAGGCGGATGCGGGTGAGGGAGCCGCAATATTGCGTGTCGATGGCGGCATGGCGGCCAATGACTGGCTGTGCCGGTTCCTGGCCAATATGATCCGCACGCCCGTGGAGCGCCCTGCCGACCTGGAGACGACGGCGCGGGGAGCTGCTTTCCATGCCGGGCTGGCGACCGGCGTCTGGTCGGGCCTCGACGCCCTAGAAAAGCTCTGGTCGCGCGAGGAATGTTTCGAGCCGTCCATGACGGAGGAGGCGCGCGCGCCGCTGGTCGCCGGATGGCGTGATGCGGTGGCCCGGACGCTCGCCAAGCCGGGGACGGCGCACGCGTGATGCGGCCGATGCTGGTGGGAAATTGGAAGATGCATGGCGACGGCTCCTGCCTGCCGCTGATCGCCCGGATCGCGGCGGCTGCCGAGCATCATCCGGGGGTTGCGGTCACGCTCTGCCTGCCTGCGACGCTGCTCGACCGGGCGCGGTCGGTGGCGCCGTCGCTGGGCCTGGGCGGGCAGGACTGTCATCCCGATCTGGAGGGTGCGCATACCGGTGACCTATCGGCGGCGATGCTGCGCGAGGCGGGGGCGGGGCTGGTATTGCTCGGCCATAGCGAGCGGCGTCGCGATCATCACGAGGACGATGCCCTGATCGCCGCCAAGGTGCAGGCGGCGCGGGCGGCGGACCTGCACGTCCTGTTGTGCGTCGGCGAGACGGCGCAGGATCGTGACGCCGGACGATCCGCCGACGTCGTCCGCGATCAGCTGCTTGGCGCCTTGACCGGCCGGGCGCTTAACGGGATCGCCATTGCCTATGAACCGGTCTGGGCGATCGGCAGCGATCGCACACCCGACCCGGCCGAGGTCGCCGCCATGGCCGATACGATCCGTACGACGCTGGCCAACCTGTCCGATCAGTCTGTTCCGGTCCTCTACGGCGGGTCGGTGACGCCCGAAAATGGGGGCGGCTTGTTCGCGCGCGGCGGGATCGACGGATTCCTGGTCGGTCGGCAGAGCCTGGAGCCGGATGCGTTCACGGCGATCCTGGAGACGATGACGCGTCCCTGACCGCCATGCGGAACGTCGTGACCGCGATGGGCAGCAGCGAGACATCGCCGCCATGCGCTCGCGCGATCCGGCGGGCGAGCGTCAGGCCGACGCCCGAGCCTTCGGGTTTGGTCGTGTGGAACGGGCGGAAGATGCGGGCGCGCTCGGGGGCGGGCACGCCGGGGCCGGTATCGGCGACCGATATGGCCAGACCGTCCGCCTCTTGCGCGATGGTCAGGGTCACGACCGGCGCGCCTTCGCCCGCCAGCGCGGCTTCGGCGGCGTTGTATAGCAGTGCCCAGAGCGCCTGGGTCATCTGGTCGCGGTCGCACGATGCGACGACGTGATCGGGTATCGTGATCGACAGCGTGACGCGGTTGTCGAACCGCTCCTCGAACAGCCGGGCGAGGTCGCCCACCAGCTGATCCATCGCCACCGGCGTCCGGACGGGGTCGGGCAGGCGGGCGAGCATCCGGTAGGCGCGGGTGAAGCGCTCCAGCCCCTCGATCCGCCGGGTCAGCGTCGCCAATATGCCCGGCAGTCGCGCATCGCCCCGTTCCGCCGCGACCTGCGCGCTGTCGGCCAGCGAGACGATCGGCGACAGGCCGTTGAGCAACTCATGGCCCAGAATGTCGATCATCTCGTTATCGGCACGAACCTCGGCGGCACGGCGCTCCGCCTCGATGTCGACGAGCATCACCAGCGACTGGTCGTGGCCCGCGACACGCTCGATCCGCCAACTCCGTCCTTCGTGGCGTAGCCGGGTTTCGCGGGTATCGGTCAAGGCGGGCGGTGTCGGGCTCAGCCGGTCGTCGGTCGCGAACAGCGTTCGGCTGGCCCGGTTGAGCGCGCGTGCGGTGCCGCCGTCGACACGCAGCAGCGGCAGCGGGATCTGGTCGATCAGCGCGGTCAGCGGGGGCGCGTCGGCGGGTCTGCTTTCTTCCTTCAAGCGCCGGGCCGCCACGCTCCGCGCCGCAGCCCAGCAACCGGCGATCACCAGCCAGGCCGTGCAGAGCGCCAGGCCCAGCATGGTGGCGAGCATTCCCCATTGCCAGGCGAGCACGATCAACGCGCCGCACGCGGTCAGCGCGATGCCCGACAGCGCCGCCGCGAGCACACGGCGGGGCGAGGACTCAAAGCCCATGGCGGGCCATCCGACGATAGAGCGCCCCCCGGCTGAGCCCCAGCGCCTGCGCCGCCTGGGTGACATTGTGGTGATGTTCGATCAGCGCCGCCTCGATCATGCGGCGTTCGCTTTCGTCCAGGTCGAAGCTCGCCCGTGACGGTGACGGCGCGTGCGGGATCGGGGTGGGCATGGGCGCGAGCAACATGGCGTCGATCACACCGTCCTCGCCCAATAGCAGCGCTCGCTCGATCGCGGCGGCGAGGCCGCGCGCTTCGTCCGGCCAGACGGCGGTGGCGAACAGCGCTTCGGCGGCGGGCGTGAAGCGGGGAAGGGGAACGCCATACCGCTCGCCTGTGATCCGGGCGAAGTGCCGTGCGAGCAGCGGTACGTCGGCGCGACGTTCGGTCAGGGGCGGCGCGGTGATCGTCACCGTCGCGATCCGCCTGGCGAGCGCGGGCGTGATCGCGCTCGGTGTGTCGGCAATCGCGATGAACCGGTCCTCGATCCTCAACCGGTCGAGCAGGCGACCCTGTGCGACCTCGTCCAGCCGGTCGGGATGGCGCAGCAGCCAGGTCGTGCCGGGCGTCCCCTGGTCCAGCCGCTCCCAGGCCAGGGCATCGCGCAGGTCGATCTGTATCATCGGCCGATGGGCCCCGGTCGAGGCGGCATGGATCGCGGCGGCGATCAGGCTGCGGCCCGCCCCGGACGGCCCCGTCACGACGACGCCCGCCATGGTCGGGCCGATCCGGCGGACCAGGCTGCGCACCCGCTCGATCGCCTCGCTGTCACCGAGCAGGCGGGCGGGCTCCGCAGCGGCGTCGGGGCCGGGCGCGCTGGGGGAAGAAACGCGGCGCTGTGCGGCGATTTCGATCTTGGCGATCAGCTCGGCATTGCGCCACGGCTTCATCACGAAGTCGCGCGCGCCCGCCTGCATCGCGGTGACGGCCAGCCGGATGCCGCTATGCGCGGTGATGACGATGATGTTGGCGCCGGGATCGTCGGCCAGCAGCCGCTCCAGCATCGCCAGACCCTCCGCCCCATCGGTCCGCCCGGCGGCATAGTTCAGGTCGAGCAGGATTGCGTCATAGCCTTGCGTCGCCAGCCGCGAAAAGCCCTCCTCCGGCCCGCTCGCCACGTCCAGCCGGTGCCCCGCCAGGTCGATCGCGATGGAGAGCGATTCGGCGATGCGCGGATTGTCGTCGACCAGCAGGATCGCCAGCGGGCTTGACGCGTCCGTCCGCCGTCCATTTCCGGACGGTGCGTCCGGACGCGAACGGTCGGATTCGGCGTCTGATGGAGAAAATGGCGTGTTCATAGGGCTTTAGGTTTTTCGGCCATCCTGGGTGAGATTATGTCCATGATGACCGAACAACCCGTACACGCAAGCATCCCGCCCGGTGCGGCCATGGACCGCCGGATCGCGCGCAAGGCGACGCCCTGGTGGCGGCGTCGCGGCCTCGTCATCGCGGTGATGGTCGCGGTCGCCGCCATCGCCATCTGGCGCATCCTACCTGCCGCCGGATCGACCGACATCACCGCCGCCAATATCGAAACGGGGGAGGTGGCGCGCGCCGCGTTCGACGATTACCTGCCGGTCCGCGCGACCGTCACCCCGCGCGTCACCACATTGGTCGGCGTGCTGTCCGGCGGACAGGTCGAAAAGCTGCTGGCCCAGGACGGCCAGATGGTCACAGAGGGGCAGGCGCTCGCGACGCTGGCCAATCCGCAGCTCAAGCTCGATGTGCTGACCCGCGAGGCGCAGATCGCCAGCCAGTTGGGCGGCGTCGCCAGCGAGGGGCTGGGTATAGAGCGCAACAAGCTCGACCGGGCGAGCCAGGTCGCTCAGGCGGAGTACGACCTGATAAAGGCGCGCCGCGACCTGGGCATCCGTCGCCAGCTGCACGACCAGGGCTTCCTGTCGGACGCGGGCGTCAAGAGTTTCGAGGAAGAGGCGGCCTATCAGGAAAAGCGCCTCGCCCAGCTGAAATCGGGTCGTGCGACCGAGGCGCGGATCACCGCGACCCAGTCCGCGCGGCTGGCCGATACGCAGACCCGGCTGGCGGGCAACATGGCGGCGGTGCGCGCCGGGCTGGAGGGGCTGACGATCCGCGCGCCCGCGAACGGACGGCTGACCAACTTCGTCATCCAGCCCGGCCAGACGCTGAAGCCCGGCGATCCGGCCGGTCAGGTCGACAGCGAGGGTTCGTGGAAGCTCGTCGCGCAGGTCGACGAATATTATCTCGGCCGCGTCGCGGTGGGGCAGAAGGCGACGACCTCGGACGGTGCAGGCCTTACCGTGTCGAAAGTGCTTCCGGCCGTGAAGGACGGGCGGTTCCAGGTCGAACTGACCTTCGACAAGGCACCCACGGGCCTCAATCGCGGCCAGACGATCGACATCCGCATCACCCTGGGGGCGGCGAGCCGGGCGGTGGTGGCCCCGGTCGGTGGCTGGCTTGAGGCGGGCGGCGCGTCTGCCTTCGTCCTGGACCCCGATGGCGCCCATGCCCGCCGCCGCACCGTGAAGATCGGCCGCCGCAATCCCGAACAGGTCGAGATCCTCTCCGGCCTCAATCCCGGCGAGCGCATCGTCATCAGCAACACATCGTCCGTGAAGGGCGACATCCTGAACATCCGATAAGGGGACCGACAACATGATCCGACTGGAAGGCATTCAGCGCCGCTACGTCTCCGACGAGGTGGAGACGACCGCACTGCACGATATCGACCTGCACGTCGCGCAAGGGGAGTTCCTGGCCATCATGGGCCCCTCGGGCTGCGGCAAGTCGACGCTGCTCAACACGCTGGGCACGGTCGATCGGCCGACGGGCGGGCGGTACATGTTCGGCGACCGCGATCTGGCGGCGATGGGCGAGAAGGAGCTGGCGAAGTTCCGCGCCGAGACGCTCGGCTTCGTCTTCCAGAGCTTCAACCTGATCGATGAGCTGACCATTGAGGAGAATGTCGCGCTGGGCCTCGCCTATCGCAGCGACGTCGGCGACCGCCGGGGCCGGGTGGCCGCTGCGATGGACAAGGTCGGCATCGCCCACCGCGCGCGCCACTTCCCGCATCAGCTGTCGGGTGGCCAGCAGCAGCGCGCCGCCATCGCCCGCGCCATCGTCGGCGATCCCAAGCTGATCCTGGCGGACGAGCCGACCGGCAATCTCGACACCGCCAATGGCGAGCAGGTGATGAACATCCTGACCGGCCTGAACGATGCGGGTGCGACCATCGTCATGGTGACGCACTCGCCCAGCCATGCCGACCTCGCCAAGCGCCGCATCGACATGCTCGACGGCCGTATCGTCGCCAGCGCCATGCGCGCGATCTGAAAGGACCGATCATGAAGAAGATTTCGGCCATCGCGCTCCTGTCGCTCGCCACCGCCGGGGCCTCGGCGCAGGACAATGCCCAGACGTCACGCAGCTTCGCGCTTCGCGGTTTCGACCGGATCGACCTAGGCGGATGCGATATCGTCACCGTGGCGCTGGGGACGGGCTATGCCGTGACCGCGCAGGGCCGGGCGGCGAATATCGACAATTTGCGGATGGACATGCAGGGCACCACCTTGCGCATCCGCCGCCGCAACGACAGCTGCAACGGCCATGACCGGCGCGTGGCGATTGCCATCACCCTGCCGACGCTGAAGGCGGTAGATGTCGGCGGCGCGGCGGAGATGAACCTGCCCCTGCTCTACAGCCAGGCCTTTGCCGTGGCGGCCAGCGGTGCGAGCGTGGTTCGGCTGCCGGGCCTTCGCGGCGGATCGGCCAGTTTCGGCCTGTCGGGGGCCAGCAAAGTGACTGTCCGCAACCTCCGGGTCGATCGGGCAAGCCTCAAGACCTCGGGCGCCAGCGCGCTTCGGGTAGAGGGCGCGGTTGGGCAATTGACCATCGGCAGCAGCGGGACCAGCGACGTGGACGCCCGCGCCTTGTCCGTATCCGCCGTCACGGTCGGTGCCAGCGGCATGTCCGCCGTCACGGTCGCGGGCCATCCGGCCTGCACGGTGTCCAAAAGCGGGCTGGCCCGCGTCACCTGCGGTTGAAGACCTGGATCATCGGGGGACATGACATCATGAACCGCTTCGCGCTTCTGTCGCTCTATCGCTCGCTTGTGCGCCACAAGCTCTATGCCGCGCTCAACATCGGCGGGCTGGCGGTCGGCATCGCCGTCTTCCTGGTGCTGGGCCTCTATGTCCGGTTCGAGACCAGCTATGAGAAATGGCTGCCGGGTTATGACAAGGTCTATGTCGCCCAGTCGGTCTGGAGCATGCCCGAAAGCCCGTTCAACGGGCCGAGCAACTGGACGATGGGTGGCCTTCTCGATCAATTGCGGGAGGATTTTCCCGGTATCCGGGGCGCGCGCATTCGGGGCGCTGGCGGAAGCGTCATCAGGGGGCGGATCGCGACGAGCGAGAATATAGCCCAGGTGGATCCGAACTTCTTCCAGATCATCGACCTACCGATGATCAGCGGGAGCGGCGACGCATTGAACACGCCGACCAATGTCCTCCTGAACGAGACGACTGCCCGCAAATATTTCGGTTCGTCCGACCCGGTCGGACAGCCGATCAAGCTCGCGATGGACGATATTGCGAATTACCGCGTAGCGGGCGTTTTCAAGGATTTGCCGAAGAATACGGAACTCACCGATATCGCGATCCTCGCGCCGCTGCCCCGCACGCCGCCCGCATCGAGCAGCACCTACTGGTATCATTGGGGCAGTTCGTCGCTTCAGACCTTCCTGAAGTTCGACACGCCCGCGGCGGCGCGTGACTTCGTCGCCAGGATGCCGTCCTTCGTCGACCGCCGCGCGCTCAAGGACATGGGCAAGGATGCGCACCAGTCCCTGAACATCACGGTCATGCCGATCACGAAGATGCATCTTGAGCCCCAGGGCAAGGCCAGTGCCAGCCGTAAGCTCACCATGGTGACGCTGGGTCTGGTCGGCATCCTGACGCTGATCATCGCCATCGTGAACTATGTGAACCTGGCGACCGCCCGGTCTGGCCTGCGGGCCCGTGAGGTGGCGATGCGCAAGGTCCTGGGCGCGAGCCGGTCGGCCCTGATCTCCCAGTTCCTGGGCGAGGCGATCCTTACGGTGGCGATCGCTGCGCTGGGCGGCCTGATCCTGGCCGAGCTGGGCCTGCCGCTGATCAACGCCGCTGGGGGACTGGACCTGAGCATCCCCTATGTCGTGGTCGTGCCCGCGCTGGCGCTGTTGACCGTGATCGTCGGTATGCTCGCGGGGGCCTATCCGGCGATCCTCCTGTCGCGCTTCCCGGCGGCGAGCGTGCTTGCCTCGGCACGGGCACCGGGTGGCGGCCGCGCGGGGACGCGAATCCGTGAGGCGCTGGTCATCTTCCAGTTCGGCCTCGCCATCGCCTTCATGATCGGGACGCTGATCCTGGTCGCGCAGACCCGCCATCTTCGTTCGACCGATCTCGGCTTCAGTCGCGAAGGGCTGCTGACCGTAACGTCCATATCCGACTCGCTTGTCGATGCCCCGCGTCGCCGCGCTGTAGTAGAGGCCATGCGTCGGCTTCCGAACGTGTCGGCGGTCGGGTTGGCGAACAGCGCCGTGGGCGGTGGCGGCAACAACAATGCGGACAATGTGCCGCTGCCCGGCGTGCCGGGGGACGGGCCTTCGCTTCGTTGGATCGAGGTCGGGCCGGACTTCTTCAAGGTTTATGGCACGCGTCTGCTCGCTGGGCGCTTCTTCGATGATGCGCATCGCGGCGACGACTCCCAGACGGTCGTAAAGGGTCAGCCGAGGGCGATTATCATCAATCGTCGGGCGCTCTCGACCCTGCGCTTCCGCTCGCCGCAGGACGCGGTCGGCAAGACGGTCGGTGGCGATCGGCCCCGCACGATCATCGGGGTGATCGACGACATGCGCTTCTTCTCGCCGCGCATGCCCAACGACGCGACCTATTATGTGTACGATGCTAAGCCGGAAAATGTGATGGACGGTGCGGTGGCCTCCGTCCGCTTCCGTGGCGATCCGCGCGCCATGATGGCGGCGCTGCGCAACCAGTGGCAGCAAACGGTGCCCAATGTGCCCTTCGACGCCACGATGGCCGATGCGAAGCTGGAGGAGTTCTACGAAGCCGACGACCGCGCCACCCGGCTGTTTGGCATCGGTGCGGGGCTGGCGGTTCTGATCGGCTGCGTCGGCCTGTGGGGGCTCGCTTCGTTCAACACCCAGCGGCGAGTGAAGGAAATCGGCATCCGCAAGACGCTGGGTGCCTCGGCCACGGACATCGTCCGCTTGCTGGTCGGGCAGTTCCTGCGGCCGGTCGTGATCGCCAATCTGGTCGCTTGGCCGCTCGCCTATGTCGCGATGCGGACGTGGCTGGCCGGGTTCGAGGATCGGATCAGCCTGTCGCCCGTCTACTTCGCCGCCGCCACCGCCCTGGCGCTGACCATCGCGGTGCTGACGGTGCTGGGCCAGTCGCTGAAGGCCAGCCGCGCCGCTCCCGCCTGGGCGCTGCGTCATGACTAAGCGGGGGATCGGGTTCCTGATGGGGGTGGCGATGGTCGCCGCCGCCCCGGCCTCGGCGGAGACGCTTCGCCAGGCGATCGCGGCGGCGTTGGAGGGCAATCCCGAACTCGCCGCCGCGCGGGCACGGCAGGAGGCGCTGGTCGAGACGCCCAACCAGGCGCGTGCGGCCGGACGGCTGACGGCGGGCGCCACGGGAAGCGCGGGTTACGACCGGCTCGGCTATGATAGCACGGGGGTGCAAAGCGGGGCGACCTCGGCGCTGGGGGGTGTTTCGGCGACGCTGCCGATCTGGACGGGCGGGCGGGTATCCTCGTCGGTCCGCGCGGCGAGCGGCGATGTGGCGGCCGGGGACGAGGCGCTTCGCGATGTCGAGGCGGACGTGCTGGAACGCGTCGTCGGGGCCTATGCCGATCTGCTCTATACGCAGCAGGCGGTGGAGGTGGCGCGGGTCGGCATCCAGCGGCTCGACAGTCAGGTCGCGGAGACACGCTCCCGCTTCGGTCTGGGGCAGGCGACCAAGACCGACGTCGCCCAGCTGGAGGCGCAGCGGGCGAGCGTCGTCTCCAACCTGATCGACGCGGAGGGGGCGGTGGCGACGGCGGCCGCGGCCTATCGCGCGATCGTCGGCCGCGATGCGGGGACGCTCGATGCCACGATCGGCGTGCCCACCGCCTTGCCCCGTACGCTCGCCGATGCACGGGATGCGGCGGAAAAGAGCAATCCGATCCTCCTTGCCCAGCAGCGGCGGGTGGACGCGGCGAACGCCCGGATCGACCAGGCGCGGGCGGATCGTGCCCCGGCAGTCGATCTGACCGGCGCCTATGGACGCGGGGTGCAATGGACGGGGGGCCATGCGACCGGGTTCGACAGCGCCGCCAATGCCGGGCTGTCGCTACGCATCCCGCTGCTGACCGGTGGCCTGGTCGCCTCGCGGGTCCGGCAGGCGGAGGCCAATGCGCGTGCCGAACGGTTCGACGTCGATGCCGCCGCGCGCGGGGTGGTGCGCGGGGCGGACACCGCCTGGGCCTCGCTGACCGCCGCGCAGGGGCGCCTGAAGGCCGGTGCGGAAGGGCTGACGGCGGCGGACCTGGCGCTGAAGGGCGTGCGGGCGGAATATGGCTTTGGGCTGCGCTCGACGATCGACATCCTGGTCGCGGACCAGAGCTATCGCTCGGCGCAGCTCGCGGTGGCGCGTGCGCAGGTGGATGTGCTGATCGCGCAAGCCGCGCTGCTGCGCGCGACCGGGCGGATGGGGCGGGGGGCGTTTGATTGAGGGGCAGGGTCTCTCACCAAGCCTTCGCCCGATACTACCCCGCCGCGCGGTTCCCCTCGACCGGACCGGACACTGCCATGGACAGCGTCCGGCGGAGCAGCGAAGGCGAACACGGCTTGCCGCACACCGCTGCGCCCGGATAGCGCGATTGCAGCGCCTGTTCGTCGGCATGGCCCGAATGGAAGATCAGCGGCACGCCCGCCTCCCGCAGCCGCTCGGCGGCCGGAAACACTTCGCCGTCGCGCAGACGAACGTCCAGGATCGCGCAGGCCAGATCGGGCTTGTCGCCGTCCAGATGCGCCAGAACCTCCTCGACGCTGACATAGGGTCCGTCGACCTGATAGCCGCCATCCTCGATGATGGATTGAAGATCCAGCGCCACGAAGAACTCGTCCTCGACCAGCAAAATCGTCTTACTCATGCGACAAAATCGTCTCCGGGAGGGCGAGGCTGAGGAGGAAACGCCCGTCGACGCTTTTCCGCTCCATCTTTGCGCCCAATTGTCGCGAGGATGTCTGGACCAGCAAGGTACCGAAACCTTTGGCCGCGTCCTCTTCCGGGACGGTCCCGCCGTTTTCTGTCCAATTCAGAAGGACTTGTTTGTCCTGAACCAACCATGTGACCGACAAGGTGCCGCTCGGCTGCGCCAGCGCGCCATATTTCACCGAATTGGTCGCCCATTCGTGCAGGATCAGTGCCAGCGGCGACAGGCAACGGCGGTCGACCAACAGCGACGGGCCGTCCAGGGTGATGGTCGACTGTCCCTTGTACGGGGCGATGGTCGCCTCCACGAGCGTCCCCAGGTCGATCGCCTGCTGCTCGCCGGCGGGCGAGGCGAGCGAATGCGCGCGGCCGAGCGTCGCGATACGCTCGCGCACGTCGTCGGCCAGCTCCGTCACGTCATGATGCGAGCGCGAGGCGGCGGAGACGATGCCGGAGATGATCGCGAACAGGTTCTTCACCCGGTGGTTCATCTCGCGCAGCATCAGCTCGCGCGTCTCGGCGATGGCATATTCGGCGGTGACGTCGATCGACACGCCGACCATCCGGTGCGGCGCCACGGCGCTGACCACCCGGCCGAAGCCCTTGATCCACCGCTCCTTGCCGCTCAGGTCCAGGCGGAAGGTCATCTCGAAATCGCCGCGCCCCGCAATCGCCTCGGCCAGGGCGAGTTCCACGCCCGGTCGATCCTCGGGCACGATCCGGTCGAAGACTTCGGCCACCCGGTCCGCCCCGTCCTCCGGCCCGAAGCCGAAGAGATGGCGGCCGGTTTCGTCCAGGAAGATCTCGCCCGTCCCGCTGCGATATTCCCACACGCCGATGCCGCCCGCCTTGATCGCCAGGTCCAGCCGCTCGCGCTCGGCGGCCAGTTCGCGCTCCATGCTCAGCGCGTCGGTGATGTCGGTCAGCACCAGGGTCGCGCCGTCGATGCCGTCGCCCTGGGTGCGATAGGGCAGGATGCGCAGCGACAGCGTCCGCCCGCCATCGCGCGTCGTCACCCGCTGCTGCGTGGCGGGGCCGCCCCCTGCGACCTGGGCCGCCCCCTCCAGATAATCGGTGTTCGACAGCCGGGTCGACACATCGGCCAGCAACCGCCCCCGGTCGCTGGGCTGGAGCGGGAAGATCGAGCGTGCCGCCTCGGTATAGCTGCGGATGCGCAGGTGCCGGTCGAGTACCACCACCGCCAGATCGGTCGATTCGAAGAAGTTGCGCAGGTCGGAATTGGCGATGGTCAACTGGTCGACCTTGGTCTTCAGCTCGTCATTGACCGTCGACAATTCCTCGTTGGTCGATTGAAGCTCCTCGTTCATCGACATCATTTCTTCGTTGGAGCTTTTCAGCTCCTCATTCGCCGTCTCCAACTCCTCGACGGTCGAGCGAAGGCGATGACGGGTCAGGCGCAGTTCGTCCTCCAGCGCCTCGATATGATCGTCGCCGGGTTCCAGATCGGCCAGGTCGCTGGCCTCCACCGGGCTGAACGGCGCGGAATCGCGGAACAGGAAGAGGAGCGAGCCGTCGGTCAGCGGGTCGCAGACCACCTCGATCTGCTGGACGCCATATTCGGTCGTAACCGCGACATCGCGCGCGGCGATCCGCTTGCGCGCGTCGCGGGCCTGGCGCAGCATCGGCCCCAGCACCTCGCGCAGGCCCGGCCTGGCCAGCGTCACGGCGCTCGATCCGCCCGCGCGGGTCACGGGGAAGGTGAAGTAACGGCTGAGCTTGCCGAAGGCGGCCATTATGCCGCCATCCTGGTCGACGACCATGCTGGGCGGGGCATAGCGATCGACGATCCGGCGCATTGCGGTCCCCTCGTCGCCGCTTGTCACGCCGCCGTCACGTCCGCCGCGCTCGCCACGCCGGGGCAGGCTCCGGCTGCCGCCGCTGGGCAGGTCGATGGGATAGGTGGGGGAGCCCGGCGAGCGCTCGAACAGCCGGGCATGGCCCTCGATCGCGGGAAACAGATGGTCGAACCGCCCGACGCTTTCCGACGGGCCCAGGAACAGATAGCCGCCGGGCCGCAGCGCATAATGGAGCAGCGGCAGTACCGACTGCTGCAACCGGTCGTCGAAATAGATCAGGAGGTTGCGGCACGATACCAAGTCGATCCGGGAAAAGGGCGGATCCTTGACCAGGCTGTGGTTGGAAAAGCGGATCATGTCGCGGATCGGGGTCGCGATGGTGAACCGCTCCGCATGGGGCATGGTATAGCGTTCGCGAAGCGCCGCCGGGATGTCGGCCAATGCAGACGCCGGGTAGCTGCCCTCGCGCGCGATCTGCAGCATCTGTTCGTCGATGTCGGTCGCGAAGATCTGCACCGCCAGCGGCTGGCCGCTTTCGCGCGCCGCTTCGGCGAACAGCATGGCGATGCTGTACGCTTCCTCGCCGCTGGAACAGCCGGGCACCCAGATGCGAATATCCTCGTCCGGATCGCGCGCGCGGGTCAGTGGCTGGATCGCCTTGGTCTTCAGCGTCTCGAACAGCTCGGCGTCGCGGAAGAAGCGGGTGACGTTGATCAGGAGATCGCGGAACAGCGCCTCGCACTCGTCCGCATCGCTCTTCACCCGCGCCAGATAGGCCGAGCCGGTGCCGATGCCCAGAACGTGCATCCGCCGCTCGACCCGGCGGACCAGCGTGGTGCGCTTATACCCCGAAAAGTCGTGGCCGACCGCATTGCGCAGGACTTGGCAGAGATCATCGATATGGTCGGCGACGACTTCGGCCTCGTGCGCCTTCGGATCGCCCGAGCGGCGGGCGAAAAAGGCGTGGAGACAGTCCAGGATATCGCTGGGCGGCTTGATGAAATCGACCAGGCCGGTGCCGACCGCCGACAGCGGCATCCCGTCATACCGCGCCGTCTCGGGCTTCTGGACGACGCTGACGCCGCCATTTTCCTTGATCGCGCGCAGGCCGGTCGTGCCGTCGGCGCCGGTGCCCGACAGGATGACGCAGGCAGCGTTGGCCTGCTGGTCGCTGGCCAGCGACAGGAAGAAATCGTCTATCGGACGGCGAAGTCCGCGCGGCTGGACGAAATCGGTCAGCTCCAGCACGCCGCCGCGAATGGCCAGGCCCCGGCCCGGCGGGATGATGTAGACGCGGTCGGCCTCGATCGGCTCCGACCCCTCGCACTGGCGCACTTCCAGATTGGTGTGCCGGTCGAGCAGCTGGGCGAGCATGGACTCGTGATTGGGGTCGAGATGCTGGACCACGACGAACGCCATGCCGGTCGGCGCGCGTGCGGGCGTCAGCATTTCGCGCAGCGCCTCCAGCCCCCCGGCCGAGGCACCGATGCCGACGACCGGCACCGGCGCGGTGCCCTGCTCCTGTGTCACGACCGGCTGGGGCGCTTCGACGTCGGCGCTCACGGAAAGGCCGCGCGATCGAGATCCGACAGGGTCAGCTTGGCCTGCGCGATGGTTGCGGCGGTGTTGGCGATCGCGGTCAGCGATCCTTCGAGGACCATGCCGCTTTCCGCCAGGATCGGGGGCAACTTGCCCAGCGCGCGGCCCAGTTCCGCATCATAGGCGGTCAGTCGCTCGGGCTGCGACCGACTGACGTCGAATTGCGACGCGAAGATATAGGGCATGTCGCCGCCCAAAAGGCGCAGTTTCGACATGTAAAGAAGGTTGACGAAGGGCGTGCCGTCCTTGCGGAAATTGATCAGCATCGTCCGCACGTTGAGCTGGCGCTCATTGGCCAGGAATTCCCGGATCCGCTCGCGCGCTTCGACATTGTCGGCGTGGCGTTGCAGCATTCGGCAATTCTGGCCGATCACGTCCTCACTGTTATAACCGGTCAGTTCCCGGAAACCGTGATTGATAAAGATCAAGGGATTGTCGTCCCGCGCATCGGCCAGGGCCAAGGCGATCGGGGACTGGTCCAGATAAGTGGCCAAATGGCCAGGAATCTCATTGTTATTCACGAAATATCTGGCTCCTCGACGCGCATTCGCATGGCGTCAGTCCCTCCGCAAGCGTCCAGATGTCCGGCAGCCCCCGAAATCATCACATGGGTCAACCCGCCACCCCGGCCTCTCGTTCCAGCGGGTGGCGTTCGACCGCGCCGTGTCAACGAAGCCCGGTGACGATGGGGGAGGGGGCAGGGGTCGGCTTCGCGCCCAGCCAGGCTTGGCGAAACCGGCTCTGCTCGGCTGTCGGCGCCTTGCCGAGCCGCTCGTTCGGCACGATCTCCATCGTCGGATCGGCGATGAGGGTCAGCGTCCCGCTCCGCTCGCCGCCGCGCTGGCGATAGACGATCGCCAGCCGGTCGCCCGGCGCATGGGCCGCCAGCAGCGCCGCCCAGTCCTCGGGCGTGGTCATCGACTTGCCATCGACGCTGACGATCTGGTCGCCCTTGTCGAGACCGGCCTCATAAAAGGGCGTCCCCGGCGCGGTCGGACTGGTCAGCAACAGGCCGGCATCGCCCTTGACCAGGCTGGGCCCGGCCCAGGCGGACCGGGGGCGGGCGGGCCGCAGCGTCAGACCGGCCTGGGCCAGCAGCGGCGCGAAGTCTGGCAGGCCGCTGGCGGTGACGCTGCGCGCAAAGAAGCGGTCGGCAAAGGCCTGGTCCCCGGTCAGGGTCGCCAGCGATTTGCGCAGATCGTCGGGGTGATAGGGGCGCTCCGGATTTCCGTAATCGCGCCACAGCTGGCGCATATAATCGTCCAGCGACAGCTGCGGGAAGCGCTGACGCAGCTCCAGGTCCAGCGCCAGCGCGATCACCGCGCCGTAAGGGTAATAGGACACATAGATATTGGGGTTGGTCGGGTCGATCGACTGCGCCGCATCCACGAAGGGCGCGCGCAGGCTCATTTCCTGCGGGTCGCCATAGGCCCGTGCGGGCGTGTTGAGCAGGCCGTTCAGTGTGCCCGACAGCTGCGCGACATAGTCGTCGAGCGACGCCAGCCCGGCGCGCTCCACCGCCAGCGGCCCGTAATATTGCGTGAACCCCTCGGCCAGCCAGAGCGACGGCGTCGGGTTGGCGCGGGTGAAGTCGAACGGTTCCAGCTCGGCTGGGCGGATGCGCTTGACGTTCCAGGCGTGGAAGAACTCATGGCTCAGCGTCTGGATCTGCGCGAAATTGGCGGCGGCCAGCGAACGCGGCTGGCTGATCACCGTGGAGTTGCGATGCTCCATGCCATCGCCGCTGATCTGCGGCATATAGTCGGCCAGGAAGGTGTAGGTGCCATAGTCGAAGGGCGGCGGCGCGCCGAAGACCGCGATATGCTGCGCGACCACCTTTTGCGCCATGGCGGCGAACCGGTCGAGATCGGCGGCGCTGCCGTCATGATGCACGGTCAGGCGGATGCTATAGGTCTTGGCGCCGCCGGGGACTGTCCAGCTGCGCGCGTCCCAGGCCGACAGCTCGACCGGACTGTCCATGAAATATTGCAGGTTGCGCGCGGTGAAGACGTCGGCGTCGCGGGTCGGCACCATCTGCGTCGCGATCTTCCAGCCGGGTTGGGGATGGAAGCGGACGCGCACCGGCCGGTCGTCCTGGCCCACCGCCCACAGGAAGGTCGCCGGGATGTTCAGCCGCGCATGGGTCGGGTCGATCTGCGCATAGGTGCCGTGGCCCCGGTCGCCGAACAGCGTGTAGCGGACGGTCACGGTGCCGTCATGCGCGGGAACGGTCCAGCCATAGGGATCGGTCCGCTGCACCGCCAGCGGCCGCCCCGCGCCGTCGATGGCCGATACCGAGTAGACGTTCTTGGCGAATTCGTGGAGCGCGTAGCGGCCCGGCGAGGAGCGCGCCATCTGGAAACGGATCGGCCCGGCGGGCAGGCTGCGATAGGTGACGCTGACCTGCGCCTCGTGATGCTGGGCGCGGGGGAAGGCGATGTCATACTCGACCGCCGGTTTCGCGGTTTCGGCGGGCGCCTGGGACGCCGTCGCGGTACGGGCCGATACGGGCTGCATTGCCGTGCTCGCGAGCGCCAAAGCCGCCGTCATCGCCAAAAACCGCATTCCCGATCCCTTCATGCCAGTCTGAGCGGCGACTTAAGGCACGGCGCGGGGGCACGGTCCACCGCTATTCTTAGGGGCGGTTTAGAGAGAATGGACGCGGAGCCGATTCGCAGGGGGAGCCTAAGCCGCTCTCTGCCGATCCACGCGAAAAATACGCCTTAGCGCCTTGCCCTGTCGGGAAAATCTGGAGGCGCGACCGGGAATCGAACCCGGGTGCAAGGATTTGCAGTCCTCTGCGTCACCACTCCGCCATCGCGCCTCGATGCGTGGGAGGCGGGCATGTGTGCGGTTTTTCGCGCGGCGTCAACAGGCACGTTGAATGCGGGCGTAAAAAGCTGCTCATAATGGCCGCGGGTAAAAGACGAAGCCGGGCGGCGCGCCGCTTGGCGGAAATCCTCTCGCGCGATAGAAGCGGCGGGAACCAATTTAGTGTATTGCGCAGCTAAAACGGTTGTGCGACAGGGATGGGCCATGATGACGACCAGCAATGACTCCACGAATTTCGACGCGATGCGCCATGCGATGGTGGTGAGCCAGTTGCGCACGACGGCGGTCAACGACCAGCGCGTCGTCGCCGCGATGGCGCGGGTTCCGCGGGAAGTCTTCACGCCCGAGGCGCTGCGCCCCGTGGCCTATCGTGACGGTACGCTGGACCTGGGTCAGGGCCGTGCGATCAACCTGCCGATGGCGACCGGCCGTTTGCTGACCGAGGCGTATCTGGAGGCGGGCGACCGCGTGCTGCTGATCGGTGCCGCGACCGGCTATACCGCCGCGCTGCTCGCCGAGATCGTCTCGGGCGTCGTCGCGGTCGAGGAGCAGCCCGATCTGGTCGCCGCCGCGCGCGCCGCGCTGGCGAACGAGCCTAAGGTCGAGGTGGTCGAGGCGCCGCTGACGGCGGGCAACCCGGCCGGTGCGCCCTATGACGTGCTGATCATCGACGGCGCGGTCGAGGAACTGCCCGCAGCGCTGGTCGAGCAGGTCAAGGTCGGCGGTCGCATCATCACGGGCCTGGTCGAAAACGGCGTCACGCGCCTGGCCAGCGGTCGCCGGACCGAGGGCGGCCACGGCGTGCGCGCCTTCGCCGATGCCGAATGCACCATCCTGCCGGGCTTTGCCCGTCCTCGCGCTTTTCAATTCTGAGGGACCATGCGCCTGCACCTGTCTTCCTGCCTGACCTCCGCCGTCGTTATCGGCTCGGCCCTGTTGCTGGCCGAGGGCGCTTCGGCGGAGACGTTACGGGAAGCCATGGTGCGGGCGTACCAGACCAACCCGACGATCACCGGCCAGCGCGCCGCCCAGCGCGCGACCGACGAGAATGTGCCGATCGCCAAGGCCAGCGGCCTGCCCTCGCTGCAATCCTCGGGGCAGTTCACCGACAATATCGTCGTGGCGAACAACAACTTCCTGAACCCTGAGCGGGTGGCGACGGGGGCGTTGCAGCTGACGGTGCCGCTCTATCAGGGCGGGGCGGTCAAGAATGCTGTGCGTGCCGCCGAGACGCGGGTCGATGCGGGCCGCGCCCAGCTGCGCGGGGTGGAGGCGAACCTCTTCACCAATGTCGTCGCGGCATATATGAACGTCATCCGCGACGAGGCGATCGTCAATCTCAACACCCGCAACGTCAACGTGCTGGACACCAATCTGCGCGCCTCGCGCGACCGGTTCCAGGTCGGCGACCTGACCCGGACCGACGTGGCCCAGTCGGAGGCCCGGCTGGCCCAGGCGCGCGCGCAGCTTCAGTCGGCGCAGGCGAACCTGATCTCCAGCCGCGAAAATTATGTGGCCGTGGTCGGCGTGGCGCCGGTCGGGCTGGAGCAGCCGCCGGCGCTGCCCGCGCTTCCGGCGTCGCCCAACCAGGCGGTGGCCGTCGCGCTCGAACAGAATCCGCAGCTGATCGCGGCGCGCCGTGCCGCCGATGCGACCCGCTATGACATCGAATCCGCGCGCGCCAACCGCCTGCCGCGCGTGTCGGCAGTGTCGAGCGGCAATTACTTCAACTATCTGGGTAGCCTGTCGAACATGAGCGGCGCGCCCGGTTCGGGTGTGAACGCGACCGTTGGCGCGCAGCTTTCCATGCCACTGTTCCAGGGCGGTCGCCCGGCGGCGCAGGTCCGCCAGGCCGAAGCTTTGCGCGGCCAGGCGCTGGAGAACGCCACGGGGACCGAGCGGCAGGTGGTGGCGCAGGTCCGCTCGGCCTATGCGGTCTGGCAATCCTCGCAGGAGGTGATCACCTCGGCCGAATCGGCGGTCCGCGCAAACTCGCTGTCGCTGGAAGGCGTGCGTGCCGAGAACAGCGTCGGCACGCGCACCGTGCTGGACATCCTGAATGCCGAGCAGGAATTGCTGAACAGCCAGGTGACGCTCGTCACCGCGCGGCGCGACGCCTATGTCGCGGGCTTCGCGCTGATCGCCGCCATGGGCAATGCCGAGGCGCGCGACCTGGGGCTGGAGGGCGGTTCGCTCTATGACCCGGTCACCAATTACAAGCGCGTCCGCAACAAGATCAACGACTGGTCCGACGATGGCGAGCCCGCGCCGGTGGCCAGCACGACCGCCGGAACCCCGGCCCAGACGGCGGCGGTCACCCGTCCGCTCGACGCCGACGTCAACGCGCCTGTTGACAGAAGCCCCGCATTAACCACAGGTGCAGAGGCACCAAGCCGGCAATAAAGCCGGGCGAGGGCCTTGGGGGGCTTCAATGGGGATTGCGGTCATGGGTGATGTCAGCGCCGAACCGTCGATGGAGGAAATCCTCTCCTCCATCAAAAGGATCATTGCCGAAGAGGGCGAAGTGCCCGCGCGTCAGCGGCGTCAGCCGCGCCCGGTGCCGTCGCCCGTGGCCGATGACGATTCGCCCGAGGTGCTGGAACTCAGCGATCCCATGCCGCTGCGCATGAAGGTCGAGGCCGCCGCCGCCCGCGCCGCCGAATCGGCGATGCGCGCCATCGCCGAACCTGCGCCCGCACCGGCCCCGGCACCCGAGCCGGTCGTTCAGGCCGCCGCGCCCGCGCCGGTCGCCGCCGCCGTGCAGGCCCCGGTCGAGGAAGCCGATGCCGAGGAAGCGATCGTATCCCCGCGCGCGGCCGAGGCCAGCCGTGGCTCCCTGGAGGCGCTCAGCCGTATGATGGTCAAGCCCACCGAACCCGCCAGCGACGGCACCCTGGAGGGGCTGGTGCGCGAGATGCTGCGCCCGATGCTCCGCGACTGGCTCGACGCGAATCTGCCCGAGATGGTCGAGGCGATGGTCGCGCGCGAGATCGCCCGGATCACCCGCGAAGGGCGCTAAGCCCAATGTAATCCGTCGATTTCCGCCCGTGTCGATACGCGGGCGGAACCGGTGCGACCTGACCGGGTTCGATGTGCATGGCCCCGAAGGACGAGACGCCCGATATGGAAAAATCGCCGCGCTCGCCGGTGTCGTCTCCGCCTATCTCCGACGCGAAACAGCCGCATTCGGGCCAGTCGGACATCTTCTTCGCGGCGGTGAAGACCACGCGGATGCCGATGATCGTCACCGATCCCCGGCAACCCGACAACCCCATCGTCTTCTGCAACGAAGCCTTCAGCTTCATGACCGGCTATTCGGAGCAGGAGATTCTGGGCACCAACTGCCGGTTTCTCCAGGGTCCGGAAACCGACCGCGACGTGGTGGCGCAAATTCGCGCCGCCGTCGAACGCCGTGACGAAATCGCGGTCGAACTGCTCAATTACCGCAAGAACGGCTCGACCTTCTGGAACGCGCTGTTCGTCTCGCCGGTCTATGACGATGCGGGCGAACTGGTCTATTTCTTCAGCAGCCAGCTCGACATTTCGCGCCGTCGCGAGGCCGAGGATGCGCTGCACGAGGCGCAGAAGATGGAGGCAGTCGGCAAGCTGACCGGCGGTATCGCACACGACTTCAACAATCTGCTCCAGGTCATCATCGGTTATGCCGACATATTGGAAGCGCGGGTCGATCAGGACGATCGCAGCGGACGACGCGCGGTCGAGGCGATCGGCGCGGCGGCGGCGCGCGGCGCGACGCTGACCCAGCAGCTGCTCGCCTTTGCCCGCAAGCAGGAGCTGCGCGACCGGCTGCTCAACTTCAACCAGCTGATCGAGGATTTCCGGCCGATCCTGAACCGCACCGCGGGCGAGGGCGTGGTGATGCGCAATCGGCTGGAGGAAAATCTCTGGAACTGCCGGATCGACCCGGTCCAGGCGGAGATGGCGCTGCTCAACATCGTGACGAACGCGCGCGAGGCGCTGGCGCGCAACGGACGGCAGGGCGAGATCGTCATCACGACCCGCAACATGATCCAGACGGCCGATGCGCCCGAAGGCCCGGCCAATCTGGAGCCGGGCGACTATGTCGCGGTGCGTATCGCCGACAATGGGCCTGGCATCGACGCGCAGATTGCCGACAAGATCTTCGACCCCTTCTTCACGACCAAGGAAATGGGGAAGGGCGCCGGGCTGGGCTTGGCCATGGTCTATGGCTTCATGCGTCAGTCGGGCGGGCTCGCCGTGGTCGAGCCCGACGGGGAAGGGGCCACGATCGCGCTCTATTTTCCGCGCGCGGCGGGCGTCACCGAACGCCGCGCCTCGCCGGTCCAGCCCGCGCGCAGCGGCGGGGTCGAGCGCGTCCTGATGGTTGAGGATCAGGAGGATGTCGGCGATCTCGGTCGGTCGATGCTCGAGGATCTGGGCTATGACGTCGTCCTGACCCGCAGCGCGCGCGAGGCGCTGGACCATCTGGCGGGCGACAGCGACTTTTCGCTGCTGTTCACCGACATCTTGATGCCCGGCGGCATGAACGGCGTGGCGCTGGCACAGGCGGTGCGGCGCGATTTCCCGCGCATCTCGGTGCTGCTGACCACCGGCTTTGCCGACGAGGCGATCGACGAGGGCGCGCGCTCCTATGAGCTGATCCGCAAGCCCTATCGCCGCGCCGAGCTGAACGAACGGATCCGTGCGGTGCTCGACCGTCCGGGCGCGCGGACTTAATCTAACCCCCATTCCTCCCCTGCAAGGGGAGGGGGACCAGCGAAGCTGGTGGAGGGGTGTCACCCCCTCGATAGCGGTACACCCCTCCGTCAGGGCTGCCGCCCTGCCACCTCCCCTTGCAGAGGAGGAATGAGTCGGCAGTCATCCCCTACCGGATAGCATCTGGCGTCCGGCGGCGCTGGTCATTAAGGCAGCGGCATGACTGAGCTGCCCAAGACGTTCGACCCCGCCGCAATCGAAGCCCGCTGGTATGGCCATTGGGAGGAAAAGGGCCTGTTCCGCCCCGACCGCCCGAATGCCGAGCCCTGGACAATCGTCAACCCGCCGCCCAACGTCACCGGCAATCTGCATATCGGCCATGCGCTCGACAACACGCTGCAGGACATTCTCGTCCGCCATGCCCGGCTGAAGGGCAAGGACGCGCTGTGGGTCGTCGGTACCGACCATGCCGGCATCGCGACCCAGATGGTGGTCGAGCGTCAGATGAACGCGCGCGGCGAAAAGCGCACCGACTTCACCCGCGACCAGTTCCTGGACAAGGTCTGGGCGTGGAAGGCGGAGAGCGGCGGCCAGATCACCGGCCAGTTGCGCCGCCTGGGCTGCTCGATGGACTGGGCGAACGAGCGGTTCACGATGGACGAGGGCTTCAGCAAGGCGGTGTTGAAGGTTTTTGTCGACCTGTACGCCCAGGGCCTGCTCTACCGCGACAAACGCCTGGTCAACTGGGACGCCGGCCTCGGCACCGCGATCAGCGACCTGGAGGTCGAGACGCGCGAAGTGAAGGGCGGCTTCTGGCGCCTTCGCTATCCGCTGGCCGACGGATCGGGCTTTATCGAGGTCGCGACGACCCGGCCGGAGACGATGCTCGCCGACATGGCGGTCGCGGTTCACCCGGACGACGCGCGCTATACCGCACTGATCGGCAAGCAGGTCCGCCTGCCGATCACCGGCCGCCTGATCCCGATCGTCGCCGACGAACATGCCGACCCCGAACTGGGATCGGGTGCGGTCAAGATCACGCCCGGCCACGACTTCAACGATTTCGAGGTCGGCCGCCGCGCAGGGTTCGAAGCGCGCGACATGCTCAACATGCTCGATGCCAAGGCGTGCATCGTCCAGACGGCGGACGGTCTGATCCCCGACGCCTTCCTGGGTCTGTCGACCGCCGAGGCGCGCAAGGCCGTGGTCGCGCGGTTGAAGGACGAGGGCGTCCTCATCCTGCATATCGACAAGGACGGCGAAGAACACGACGCCGAGCCGCGCACGATCCAGACGCCGTTCGGCGATCGCTCGGGCGTGGTGATCGAGCCCTGGCTGACCGACCAATGGTATGTCGACGCCAAGACGCTCGCTCAACCCGCGATCGAGGCGGTGCGCTCCGGCGCGATCAAGATCGTGCCGCAGGCGTGGGAAAAGACCTTCTTCAACTGGATGGAGAATATCCAGCCCTGGTGCGTCAGCCGCCAGCTCTGGTGGGGCCACCAGATTCCGGCCTGGTTCGCCGAGGACGGCCGCGTGTTCGTCGCCGAGAGCGAAGAGGAAGCGCAGGCTGAGGCGGGCGAGGGCGTTACCCTGACCCGCGACCCGGACGTGCTCGACACCTGGTTCTCCTCCGCGCTCTGGCCCTTCGCGACGCTCGGCTGGCCGGACGATGGCGACAAGACACTGGCGGGGCGTTACCCGAACGACGTGCTGATCTCCGGCTTCGACATCCTGTTCTTCTGGGATGCACGGATGATGATGCAGGGCCTCCACTTCATCGAAGATGTGCCCTTCAAGACCTTGTATCTCCACGGCCTTGTCCGCGCCGCCGATGGCTCGAAAATGTCGAAGTCGAAGGGCAACACGGTCGATCCGCTGGGCCTGATCGACCAATATGGCGCCGACGCGCTGCGCTTCTTCATGGCGGCGATGGAGAGCCAGGGCCGCGACATCAAGATGGATGAACGCCGCGTCGAGGGCTATCGCAACTTCGCGACCAAGCTGTGGAATGCGGCACGCTTCGCTCAGGCGAACGGCATCGGCGCCTCGGCGACGCTGGAGGCCCCGAACGCGAGCCTCGCGGTCAACAAGTGGATCATCGCCGAGACCGTGAAGACCGTGCAGGCAGTCGACCTGGCGCTGGCCGATTACCGGTTCGATGGCGCGGCGAACGCCATCTACCAGTTCGTCTGGAGCCGCTTCTGCGACTGGTATCTCGAACTCATCAAGCCGGTCCTTCAGGGCGGCGAAGCGGGCGGCGATGAAACCCGTGCCGTGGCGGGCTGGGTGCTCGACCAGATCCTGGTCCTGCTACATCCGTTCATGCCCTTCATCACCGAAGAGCTGTGGCACGCCATGGGCGCGCGCGATCACGACCTGATCGTGGCCCAGTGGCCGATGGCCGACGCCCGCGCGCTCGACCCCGAGGCGGAGCGCGAGATCGACTGGCTGATCCGTCTGGTCAGCGAAATTCGGGCGGCGCGGACCGAACTCAATGTGCCGCCGGGCGCGCGCCTGCCGATGCATGTTCGTGACGCGCATGGCGACACGCAGGAGCGGCTGGTCCGGCAGGCCTCGGCGCTCGCCCGCCTGGCGCGTGTCGAGGCGGCTGAGGGCGAGGCTTCGGGCGGGGCGGCGCAGGTGGTGGTGGACGAGGCGACCTTCGTCCTGCCGCTCGAAGGGGTCATCGATCTCGACGCCGAGCGCCAGCGCCTGACCAAGGCGATCGCGGCGGTCGAGAAGGAACGCGACGCGCTGGGCAGGCGGCTGGGCAATGCCAGCTTCGTCGAACGCGCCAAGCCCGAAGCGGTGGAAAAGGCGAAGGCCGATCACGCCGACAAGATGGCCGAAGCCGCGCGGCTCCATGCCGCGCTAGGTCGCCTGGGCTAAACCCAATCCTCCCTATGCGAAGCATGGGGAGGGGGACCGCGCCCGAAGGGCGTGGTGGAGGGGCACGGCCGGTCCATCTTGCCCCTCCACCATCGCTGGTGCGATGGTCCTCCTCCCCAAGCATAGCTCGGGGAGAATTGGGCTCACCCCTGTTCCCCCAATCGCCTCAGCCGCCGGATCCTCGGCTCGCGCTGCAACTGCGCCTCACGCCGGATGACCTGCCGCAATTCGTCGCGCTTTTCGTGGATCGACGCGATCACCGGCCCCATCGCGACACCCAGATCGACCAGCACCGCCTCCGACAATTGCAGCGAGCTTTCGAGCGTCTCGGGCACCGCCTCGCTGACGCCCGCCCGGTAGAGCTCGGTCGCGTGCGCCATGTCACGCGCGCGCGCGATGATCGGCAGGTCGGGGGCAGCCTCTCGAATGCGCCGCGCCAGCCGTACGGTCAGTACCGGATCGTCCATCGTCAGGATCAGCGCGCGGGCGGCGGGCAGGTTCAGCCGGTCGACCAGTTCGGCCCGCGCCACGTCACCGAACAGCACCGGATAGCCCGCGCGCCGCGCTTCGCCGACCGAATCGATATCCGCCTCGACCGCGACATAGGACTGGCCGTGCACAGTCAGCATATCGGCGATCATCTTGCCGACACGGCCAAAGCCGATGATGACGGTGCGTGCGCCATTTGCTTCCGGCTCCGGCGTAGGCGGGCCGTCGGTGCTGCGCGCCTCGATTCGGCGCGAGATGACGCGCCCCGCCTTGGCGAGCAGCGGCGTGATGGTCAGGCCGATCGCCGTCACCGTCTGCCAGAAGGCAGCGGTCGAGGGCAGGATCAGCTGCGCCTGCGCGGCCGTGCCGAGCACGATCAGCGTGGTCTCCGACGGGCTGCCCATCAGCAGCCCCGTTTCCGCCGCGACGCCGCGCCGGGCATGGGCGACGCGCAGCAATAGATAGGTGACGAGTGCCTTCACCGCGACGACGCCAACGACGGCCAGCAACAGCGAATCCCAGTTCTTGACGATCAGCCGCAGGTCCAGGCTCATGCCGACCGTGATCAGGAACACGCCGAGCGCCAGCCCCTTGAAGGGGGCGGTCATCACCTCGACCTCCGAATGATATTCGGTTTCCGCGATCAGTAGCCCGGCGAGCAGCGCGCCGACGATCGGCGATAGCCCGGCGGCGGTCGTCGCGACGCTGGCGACGATCACGACCAGCAGGGAGGCGGCAAGGAACAATTCGGGGCTTTTCGTGCGCGCCGCCTGGGCGAAGAGGCGTGGCAGGACGAGCTTGCCGCCCAGATACATGGCGACGACGGTCACCCCGCCACGCAGCGCGACGCCCGCAATCCCGACCCAGCCCTCGTCGCTGGCGGTCGGCGCCATCGCGCCCAGTGCAAAGATGATCGGGACGAGCGCCAGATCCTCGAACAGCAGCATCGCGAAGGCCCCGCGCCCGACCGGACTGGTTGTCCCGACCAGCGGCAGCACCAGCGCGGTCGAGGACAGGGTCAGCGCCAGGCCAAGCCCTATTGCCCCGGCCCAGCCCTGGCCGAGCAGGTGCAGCGCGATCCCGATCAGCGTCGCCGAGCCGATCAACTCCGCCGCGCCGGTGCCGAACACCAGCCGTCGCATTGCCCAAAGCCTGCGAAAGGACAGCTCCAAGCCAATGGAAAAAAGCAATAAGATGATGCCGAACTCGGCAAAGGGCTCGATCGATTCCGGGTTGGAGATGGTCAGATAATAGAGCCACGGCGCATGGGGTACGAGCGCCCCCAATCCGGCCGGGCCGACCAGCAGGCCGACCAGGATGAACCCGATCACCGGGCTCACCCGGAAACGCGCAAAGGCCGGGATGACGATCCCCGCCGAACCGAGGATGACGAGGGCGTCGGAGAAACCCTGATTGTCCAGCCGAAGTGCCATGGCGACAGACTAGCCCGGCTTTGCCGCATTTGTCAGGTCGTTAATCCGACAAAACGACGATGGGGCGATTCGTCCAATGCGCGCGGACGGAACGCAAGGTTAGGGCCCGGGGATGATCCGATACCCCGCCTCGTTCGCCGCCGTGATCCTGTCCTGCCTCATGCTGGCCGCATGCGGCGATGACGGTCGGGCGGAGCGGCTGAAGGCGGCGGGCCCCAACCCGTCGCTGGATGCGCTGATGCGGGTCGCCGATGCCGATGCGGGGGCGCGGACCTTTGGCCAGTGCCTCGCCTGTCACACCATCGGCAAGGGTGAACTGGATCGCGCCGGGCCGAATTTGCACGGCGTCATGGGCAAGCCTGTCGCGGGCGCCAGCGATCGGTTCGGCTACACCGCTGCACTGATGAAGGTCGGCGGCCATTGGGACCGGGCGACGATGAACCGTTGGCTGACCGCTCCGCAGCGTTTCGCGCCAGGGACGAAGATGACCTTCCCCGGCTTGCCCGATCCGCTCGCGCGGGCGGATGTGATTGCGTATCTGGAGCGGGAAGGGCGGGAGTAGCCGGACCGGGAAGGCGGGGCGTGCGCTTCGACTTCGCTCAGCGTGAACGGGGGTGAGGGACGGGGCGCCCGCAATTTCCCACATCCGTTCGGCCTGAGCGTAGTCGAAGGCCACGCGGGAACCTCTCCAAGGCCGATCTGGCGGCCGGATTCCCTTGTCTTCGACGTCGCTCAGGCTGAACGGGCGCAGAAGCGGAGCCAAAAAAAGGGCCCGGAAGCAATGCCTCCGAGCCCCTTCTTAACCAGCGATGGCAGGATTACTGCCAGTTCGCCATCGCGGTTTCGAGGTTGACGCGGATCGCCTCGAAGAACTGCTCGGTGGTCATCCAGGGCTGGTCCGGGCCGATCAGGATGGCGAGGTCCTTGGTCATCTGGCCATTCTCGACGGTCTGGACGCAGACCTTTTCCAGCGTCTCGGCGAAGCGGACGACGTCGGGGGTGTTGTCGAACTTGCCGCGATACTTCAGGCCGCCGGTCCAGGCGAAGATCGACGCGATCGGGTTGGTCGAGGTCGCCTTGCCCTGCTGGTGCTGGCGATAGTGGCGGGTGACGGTGCCGTGCGCCGCTTCCGCCTCGATCGTCTTGCCGTCCGGGGTCATCAGCACCGAGGTCATCAGGCCCAGCGAGCCGAAACCCTGCGCGACGGTGTCCGACTGCACGTCGCCGTCATAGTTCTTGCAGGCCCAGACGAACTCGCCGTGCCACTTCAGGGCGGAGGCGACCATGTCGTCGATCAGGCGGTGCTGATATTCGATGCCTGCCGCCTTGAACTGCTCGGCGAATTCGGCGTCGAACACTTCCTGGAAGATGTCCTTGAAGCGGCCGTCATAGGCCTTCAGGATGGTGTTCTTGGTCGACAGATAGACCGGCCAGCCGCGGTTCAGGCCATAGTTCATCGAGGCGCGCGCGAAGTCGCGGATCGACTCGTCGAGATTGTACATGCCCATGGCGACGCCGGCCGCCGGGAAGTTGAACACCTCCTCTTCGATCGATTCGCCATTCTCGCCTTCCCACTTCAGGGTCAGCTTGCCCTTGCCGGGCACCTTGAAGTCGGTCGCCTTATACTGGTCGCCGAAGGCGTGACGGCCGACCACGATCGGATGGGTCCAGCCGGGGACGAGGCGGGGAACGTTCTTGATGACGATCGGCTCGCGGAACACCACGCCGCCCAGGATGTTGCGGATCGTGCCGTTGGGCGACTTCCACATCTTCTTCAGGCCGAATTCCTCGACGCGCTGTTCGTCGGGGGTGATGGTCGCGCACTTGATCGCGACGCCGTACTTCTGCGTGGCATGGGCGCTGTCGATCGTCACCTGGTCGCTGGTCGCGTCGCGGTTCTCGACCGACAGATCGAAATAGGCCAGCTCGATGTCGAGATACGGCTTGATCAGGCGCTCGCGAATCCATTCCCAGATGATCCGGGTCATTTCGTCGCCGTCGATCTCCACGACGGGGGTGTTTACCTTGATCTTCGCCATATGCGCATCCTTCAGATTAGGCAGGTTTGGGCAAGCGTCTAGGGGAGGGGGCGCGGCGGATCAACCACCCTGCACGTCATGGGAAAGGGCCGGGGCGAACCGAAAAGATTGTGCGATGGCCGGTGGACAGGTAGACAGGCCCGATGCCTTCGCTTGAAAAGCCTCCCGTCGCGACCACCACCGTCAAGTGGCGCTTTCCCGCCGTCCATCCCGAGGGGCGCAAATATGTGCTGATCGGGGTGGGCCTGACCCTGATCGCCACGGTGATCACCAAGATCCTGTTCTGGCCATTCGTCGGCCTGTGCATCTGGATCGCCGCCTTCTTTCGCGATCCGGTGCGCACCACGCCGCAGGGCGACGATCTGATCGTCGCCCCCGCCGACGGTCTCGTCACCATGATCCAGCGCGTGGCCATTCCGCGCGAGCTGGTCGGCGAGCTGGGCGAGGCGCCGCTGGTCCGCGTGTCGATCTTCATGTCGGTGTTCGACGTGCACATCAATCGCACGCCGGTCGCGGGCATTATCCGCCAGGTCGTCTATATCTCGGGCAAGTTCCTGAATGCCGACCTGGACAAGGCGTCGGACGAGAATGAGCGCCAGCATTTCGTGGTCGAGGGGCGTGATGGTCGCAAATACGGCTTCACCCAGATCGCGGGTCTGGTCGCGCGCCGCATCGTCGGTTTCGTCAAGCCTGGGGATATGGTCGCCGCCGGCCAGCGCGTCGGTCTGATCCGCTTCGGCAGCCGTGTCGACGTGTATCTGCCCGACGATGTCACGCCGCAGGTCTGCCTGGGCCAGCGCTCGGTGGCGGGCGAGACCGTCTTGGGTCGAGTCGGCGGCAAGCCGATGACCGGCATCGCGCAATAAGTCCTCGTTCATGGTCATGCCCCCCCGTTTCGCACGTCGCGGTGTCGCCGGTGCACCGCCCCGTGGTCTTCCGCTTCGGGCGATCGCGCCCAATGCGGTGACGGCGCTTGCCCTGGTGTCGGGGCTGACGGGCGTGAAGTTCGCGATCGCCGGATCGTGGGAGGCGGCGGTGACGATGATCATGGTCGCCGCCATACTCGATGGACTGGATGGGCGGATCGCCCGCCTGTTGCGTGGCGAAAGCCGGTTTGGCGCCGAACTCGATTCGCTCTCGGACGCCATCTCCTTCGGTGTCGCGCCCGCGCTGATCCTCTATCTCTGGTCGCTCGAGAATCTGCCGCGCATCGGCTGGATCTGCGCGGTGCTACAAGCCGTGTTCTGCGCCCTGCGGCTGGCGCGGTTCAATTCACAGCTCGATGTCACCGACCAGCCGCGCAAGACGGCGGGCTTCTTCACCGGCGTTCCCGCACCGGCGGGGGCCGGCCTGGCGATGTTGCCGCTTTATTTGTGGTTCTGGACCGGCGAGCCGATTTTCGCATCGCCCTATATCGTTGCGCCCTGGGTCGCGCTGATTGCACTGCTGATGGTGTCCAGCGTCGCAACCCTGTCCTGGACCTCTTTCCGCCTGCGCCGCAATGTGCGGTTCGAGGCGCTGGCGATCATCGTGCTGGTCGGTGTGGCATTGATCTCCGCCCCTTGGCACGCCCTGACTGCGCTATGCCTGGCCTATCTGGCGAGCATCCCGTTCACGATGCTCGCCTATGCCAGAGTCAAGCGGCAGCGCGGCGGCGGGCCAGCGGCGAAGGCACCGGCGAACCCGCCGCCCAGCGCCTGACGGCGATACGGCGCTCGGCAACGACCAGCGTCGCCAGCGGGGTGAAAGCGGGTTCGACATGACCGGTCGCCAGATGCAGGATGCGGCGCCATTGCGGCGCGATCATCATCGCGATCGTCGCGATTGCGGCGACCAGGGCCCCCGTGAAAACCAGAACACTCACCACGATCATCATGATGTCCGCCTCCTGCCTGACCATACGGACCGGCAAATTAACCGGACCGTAACCCTTTGGAATTTCGTCCGGTTCCGTCATCGTCACCGCGACAACAGGTCGAGCCGTGCCATTTTCGTGACGTTGCGAAGCCGATTTGCGACGATCAACCTGCATTCCCTGTTGTGATCTCTCTATGTTCCGAACATGTTCTCGAGTCAATGGGAGCTGGAACAAAAGTGAACGTCATTGTTCGCTTGCAATGGGGGGCGTGATCGTCTAAGCGCCCGCCCCTCAACACCGCATGGGAAGCATCATATTTCGGTGCGCATGGGCTTCGCCCGCCGCGTCATCCGCTTCCCAGAGGCCTAACCGGAAGGAATTATCTTATGGCGGCACCCGTCGTCACCATGCAGCAGCTGGTCGAGACCGGCGCGCACTTCGGCCACCAGACCCACCGCTGGAACCCGAAGATGAAGCCCTACATCTTTGGCGACCGCAACGGCGTCCACATCCTCGACCTGTCGCAGACCGTGCCGCTCTTCGCGCGCGCTCTCGAGTTCATCAGCTCGACCGTCGCTGGCGGTGGCAAGGTCCTGTTCGTCGGCACCAAGCGCCAGGCGCAGGAGCCGGTCGCCGAGGCCGCTCGCCGCGCTGGCCAGCACTTCGTCAACCATCGTTGGCTGGGCGGCATGCTCACCAACTGGAAGACGATCTCGAACTCGATCAAGCGCCTCAAGACCCTTGAGGAGCAGCTGTCGGGCGACACGCACGGCCTGACCAAGAAGGAAGTGCTGAACCTGACCCGCGAGCGCGACAAGCTCGAGCTGTCGCTGGGCGGCATCCGCGACATGGGCGGCATCCCGGACGTGATGTTCGTGATCGACGCCAACAAGGAAGAGCTGGCGATCAAGGAGGCCAACACGCTGGGCATCCCCGTCGTCGCGATCCTCGATTCGAACGTCTCGCCCGACGGCATCGCGTTCCCGGTTCCCGCGAATGACGACGCCAGCCGCGCGATCCGCCTGTACTGCGAAGCCGTCGCCATTGCCGCGACCCGTGGCAATAACGAGCAGCAGCGCCGTGGCGGCGCGGACTTTGGCGCTATGGCGGAGCCGCCCGTCGAGGAAGCGCTGACCGTCGCTCCCGCCGAAACCGCCGAGCAGGCGGTCGAGGCCGAGCGTCAGCTCGACGCCTAATCGCGTGACACGGCCCCGCGATGCGGGCGGGGCGATCATCGACCGGGGGGGGGGCATCCCTCCGGTCGGTGACATCGGCTTGACATGCAAGCCGTGCTAAGGGCCGCCTCCGATGGGGCGGCCCTACCCGCATCCCCCTTTTCAGACAGAGGATTGAGACAATGGCCGATATCACCGCAGCGATGGTCAAGGACCTGCGCGAAAAGAGCGGCGCGGGCATGATGGACTGCAAGAAGGCGCTGGCCGAAGCGAATGGCGACATGGACGCCGCGCTGGACTGGCTGCGCACGAAGGGCCTGGCGGCCGCGCAGAAGAAGTCGAGCCGTACCGCAGCCGAAGGTCTGGTCGGCGTCGCCACCAGCGGCACCGTGGGTGCTGCCGTCGAAGTGAACTCGGAAACCGACTTCGTCGCCAAGAACGACCAGTTCCAGGCGTTCGTGAAGGACGTGACGGACATCGCGCTGAAGACCAGCGACGACATCGAGGCGCTGAAGAACGAAGCGATGCCGCAGGGCGGCACCGTCGCCGAAGTGCTGACCAACAATGTCGCGACGATTGGTGAGAACCAGTCGCTGCGTCGCGCCAAGCGCCTGGAAGTGTCGAAGGGCGCCGTCGTGTCCTATGTCCACAACCAGCAGGCGCCGGGCCTGGGCAAGATCGGCGTGCTGGTCGCGTTGGAATCGGAAGCGGCCGACGACGTCCTGCAGTCGCTGGGCCGTCAGCTGGCGATGCACATCGCAGCTGCCTTCCCCAAGGCGCTGAACGAGGAAGACCTGGACGAGGCCGAGATCGAGCGTGAGCGCGCGATCGCGACCGAAAAGGCCGCCGAATCGGGCAAGCCCGCCGACATCATCGCCAAGATGGTCGAAGGCTCGATCGCCAAGTACCGCAAGGAGCACGCGCTGGTCAGCCAGCTGTTCGTGATCGACGGCAAGACCAAGATCAGCGACGTCGTGGCGAAGGCCGGCAAGGACGCCGGTGCCGAGATCAAGCTGGTGGACTATGTCCGCTTCCAGCTGGGCGAAGGCATCGAGAAGGAAGCGTCGGACTTCGCGGCCGAAGTGGCCGCCGCGTCGGGCGTTCCGCAGAAGGCGTAATTCCCAAATCGTCCCATGCTGGGACGATGAGGTAAAGGGGAGTGGCTGCCGCGAGGTGGCCGCTCCCTTTGCGTTTGGGCCGTTTCAAATCCTCCCCAAGCTGTGCTTGGGGAGGGGGGCCATCGCGTCGGCGATGGTGGAGGGGCGGACGGATCGGCTATGCCCCTCCACCACGCCCTGCGGGCGCGGTCCCCCTCCCCGAGCAAGCTCAGGGAGGAATCAGTATCCCAATCTCGGTTCGCCCTGAGCGAACTCGAAGGGCATGGGCGAGCCGCAGTTCCATGGGCTTCGAGTTCGCTCACCCTGAACGGGGTTGGTGGCATGGAAGGGGTGTGGCCCGGACGGCGGCACCGTCTCACGAAAATCCCTGCATCCCGCCGCTCTGTGGTTGCCCGCCGCCCGGACGCCGCCTAAGGTCCGCGCCACTTTCATGGCCAAGACACGAGAAACGATGACCACCCCGCGCTTCAAACGTATCCTTCTGAAATTGTCGGGCGAAGTCCTTATGGGGGAGGGTGGTCTGGCCATCTCCCCCGACATCACCGCGCGCGTGGCGCAGGAGATCGCCGACGTCCGGGCCCAGGGCTATGAGCTGTGCGTCGTGGTCGGTGGCGGCAATATCTTTCGCGGCCTGTCGGCAGCGGCCAAGGGTATCGAGCGGGCGACCGCCGACTATATGGGCATGCTGGCGACCGTCATGAACGCGCTGGCGGTGCAGAACGCGCTGGAGCAGATCGGCGTAGACACCCGCGTCCAGTCCGCCATTCCGATGTCGAGCGTCTGCGAGCCCTTCATCCGCCGCCGTGCCGAGCGGCACCTGGAAAAGGGCCGCGTGGTGATCTTCGCCGCTGGCGTCGGCTCTCCTTTCTTCACCACCGATAGCGGCGCGGCGTTGCGCGCCGCCGAGATGAAGTGCGACGCGCTGTTCAAGGGCACCAGTGTCGACGGCGTCTACGATGCCGACCCGAAGAAGGTGCCGACCGCGACCCGCTACGAAACCGTCAGCTATTCCACGGTCCTTTCCGACGACCTGAAGGTCATGGACGCCTCGGCCATTGCGCTGTGCCGCGACAACAATATCCCGATCGTCGTCTTCAACATCCGCGAACATGGCAATTTCGGTGCCGTGCTGTCGGGCCAGGGTGTGTCGACGATCGTCCAGAATACAGGAGCTTAAATCATGGCAGCCTATGACAAGTCCGACCTCGAGCGCCGTATGCAGGGCGCGGTCGAATCGCTGAAGCACGACCTGAACGGCCTGCGCACGGGCCGCGCCTCGACCGCGCTGCTCGATCCGGTGACCGTCGAGGTTTATGGCAGCCACATGCCGCTGAACCAGGTCGCGACCGTCTCGGCGCCCGAGCCGCGCATGTTGTCGGTGCAGGTGTGGGACAGGTCGAACGTGTCGTCGGTGGAAAAGGCGATCCGCTCGGCGGGTCTGGGCCTGAACCCGATCAATGACGGCCAGACGCTGCGCCTGCCGATTCCCGACCTGACCGAGGAGCGCCGCAAGGAACTCGCCAAGCTGGCCGGCAAGTACGCCGAGGGCGCGCGCATCGCGGTGCGCAACGTGCGCCGCGACGGCATGGACAGCCTGAAGGTCGACGAGAAGAAGGGCGTCTTCGGCGAGGACGAGCGCAAGCGCCACGAGACCGAGGTGCAGAAGCTGACCGACGCGACCATCGCCGAGCTGGATGCAGCCGCCGCGGCCAAGGAAAAGGAAATCCTGGGCAAGTGAGTCCTCCGGCCGCCTCGGCCCAGACGGCTCTGGGGTCGCTGGTGGCCGTGCCCGATACGGGTGCGGTCCCGCGTCACGTCGCGATCATCATGGACGGTAATGGCCGCTGGGCCAAACGTCGTCTGCTGCCCCGCTTCGCCGGTCACAAGGCCGGTGTCGATGCCGTGCGCCGCATCGCGCGCGCGGCACGGGCGCAGGGTATCGAGGCGCTGACGCTCTACGCCTTCTCCTCGGAGAATTGGCGGCGGCCCGAGACCGAGATCAGCGATCTGATGGGGTTGCTGCGCATCTTCCTGCGCAAGGACCTCGCCGAGCTGGTGTCGGACAATGTCCGGTTGCGGGTGATCGGCGACTATCGCCGTTTCCCCGCCGATCTCGTCGCGATGATCGACGATGCGGTGGCGCGGACGGCTGCCAATACCGGCCCGATCCTGGCCATCGCGCTGAATTACGGTGCGCAGGCCGAGCTGGTCGAGGCGACGAAGCGACTGGCGCAAAAGGTCGCGAACGGGGAGATGGACGCCGAGGCGATCACGCCCCAGGCGATCGAGGGCGAGCTGCAGACGAACGGCCTCCCGCCGCTCGACCTGGTCATCCGCACCTCGGGCGAGCAGCGTCTGTCCAATTTCCTGCTGTGGCAGGCGGCCTATGCCGAGTTGCTGTTCGTCGAGACACTCTGGCCCGATTTCGATGAAGCGGCGCTGGCCGATGCGGTCGCGGAGTTCGGCCGACGACACAGGCGTTTCGGCGGCCTGTGACCGATCCTGAAATCCCGCCGACCGGAACGCCCGATGCGGCGCCGGTCAAGAGCATGTCGAATCTGACCAAGCGGGTTCTGGCCAGCATCGTGATGATCGCGGTGGCCAGCCTGTGCCTGGCGCTGGGCGGGCTGGCCTTCTGGCTGCTGGCGGTCGTGGTCGGCCTGTTCATGATGGCCGAATGGTCGGACCTGCTGAAGGTCGACCGCCAGCGCAAGCGGCTGGCGCAATTCGCCCTGTCGGTGCCGCTCGCCATCATGGCGCCGGGGCTGGCGGCGGGGCCGGGCTTCTTCGCGCTGGGCCTGATCGCGGCGGCCTTCTTCTTCCTGACCATCGTGTCGCGCCGCCCGGAATATGGCGCAGGGGCGCTGTATGTCGGCTTGCCGGTCTTTTCATTGCTGGCGATCCGGTTGCATGACGATGGGTTGGCGCTGTCGCTCTGGGCGATGGCGCTCGTCTGGGCCTGCGACAGCGGCGCGTTCTTTGTCGGGCGGCAGTTCGGTGGTCCCAAGCTCGCGCCCTCGATCAGCCCGGCCAAGACCTGGTCCGGCCTGATCGGCGGGATCACGGCGGCGACGCTGCTGGCGGTGGCGATGCGCTGGACGCACGGCCTGCCGCTGCATCTGGTGATCGCGACGCCGTTCCTGGCGGTGCTCGCGCAGGGCGGCGACCTGTTCGAAAGTGCGCTGAAGCGGCGCGCGGGCGTGAAGGACAGCGGCAATGTCCTGCCCGGCCATGGCGGGGTGATGGACCGGCTGGACGGTATCGTGCCCGTCGCGCCTGTCGCCGCGCTGTTGATCTTCCTGCCGGACCTGTTCTGATGCGCAGCGTTACCATTTTGGGTGCGACCGGTTCGGTCGGCACCTCCACGCTGGACCTGATCGAGCGCGAGCCGGACCGTTATCGCGTCCGCGCGCTGACCGCCAATTGCGATGTGGTCAAGCTGGCGGCGGCGGCGAAGCGCACCAATGCGGAACTGGCGGTGGTCGCGGATGAGCGCTGCCTGCCCGATCTGCGCGACGCGCTGGCGGGGACGGAGACCAGTGTGGCGGGTGGCCGGGCGGCGGTGATCGAGGCGGCGGCGCTTCATGCCGACTGGACGATGGGTGCCATTGTCGGCTGTGCAGGTCTGGAGCCGGCCATGGCCGCGATCGCCAATGGCGGCACGGTCGTGCTGGCCAATAAGGAGCCGCTCGTCTCGGCGGGTGAGGTGGTGCTGGCGGCAGCGGCCCAGGCGGGCGCGACGATCCTGCCCGCCGATAGCGAGCATAACGCGATCTATCAGTGCTTCGACTTTGCCCGGCCGGAGCGGGTGCGCCGGATCGTCCTGACCGCCAGCGGTGGGCCGTTCCGCCAGTGGACCACCGAGGAGATGCGCCGCGTCACGCCCGAACAGGCGGTGGCGCATCCCAACTGGTCGATGGGGGCAAAGATCTCGGTCGATTCGGCGACGATGATGAACAAGGGGCTGGAGCTGATCGAGGCCGCCCGGCTGTTCCCGGTCCCCTCCGACCGGATCGAGATCGTTCTGCATCCGCAGTCGATCATTCACTCGGCGGTCGATTATGTCGACGGGTCGATGCTGGCCCAACTGGGACCGTCGGATATGCGCGTGCCGATCGCGCATTGCCTGGCCTGGCCGGACCGGATGCAGACGCCCATGGCGCCGCTCGACCTGGTGGCGCTCGGCCGAATGGACTTCGCCGCGCCCGATCCGGTGCGCTTCCCCGCGCTGCGCCTGGCTCGTGCTGCGCTGGAGGCGGGCGGGGCGGCCCCCGCCATCCTGAATGCCGCGAACGAGGTGGCCGTTGCAGCTTTTCTGGCCAAGCGCATCGGCCTCCTCGAAATTGCCGCAATCGTCGAGGATGTTCTCCATCGCTACGACCCGGCCCCGCCGGAAACGCTCGACGCGGTGATCGCCGTCGATGCGCGCGCGCGGGAACTGGCGGCGCAGCGTGTTGAGGATTGCATCGTTTGATCGAAACCCCCGGCCTGTTATTGACCTTATTGGGCTTTGTCCTGGCCATCGGTCCGCTCGTGTTCGTGCATGAGATGGGGCATTATCTCGCCGGGCGGCTGTTCGGCGTGAAGGCCGATACCTTCGCCATCGGCTTCGGACGCGAGATCGCCGGTGTCACCGACAAGCGGGGCACGCGCTGGAAGATCGGCTGGCTGCCGTTGGGTGGCTATGTGAAGTTCGCCGGCGACATGAATCCGGCCAGCCAGCCCGATGCGGCTTGGCTCGCGCTGCCGCCCGAGGAACGGGCGCGGACGTTCCAGGCCAAGCCGGTGTGGCAGCGCGCGATCATCGTGGCGGCGGGCCCGGCGATCAACTTCGTGGCGGCGATCCTGATCCTCGCGGGCTTCGCCTATGCTTATGGCGAGGCGGTCGTGCCGCCGGTCGTGGGACAGGTGATGCCGGGTAGCGCTGCGGCGGCCTCTTCGCTCCGCCCCGGCGACCGGGTGACGGCGATCGATGGCCGCGCCGTGACGGATTTCGCCGACATCGCCCGCTATGTGCAGATCCGCGCCGGGCAGCAGGTGACGATCACCGCGACGCGTGGCGGCACCGCCTTCGTCACCGGCGCGACGGTGGGCACCGATGTCCAGCGCGACCGGTTCGGCAACGAATATCGCGTCGGCCGCCTCGGCCTGCGCGGCGCAGGAACGGTCGATATCCGTCCGGTCGGCCTGTTGCGGGCGCCGGTCGTCGCCGTCCAGCGCACGGGCGAGATCGTCCATATGATGGTCGAGACGCTGGGCCAGGTCATATCCGGACGCCGCTCGGCCCGGGAATTGGGCGGTCCGCTGTCCATCGCCAAGGTGTCCGGCGAGCAGATGTCGCTGGGCCTCGACGCCTTTGTTTTCTTCATCGCGCTGGTCTCCATCAATCTGGGGTTCATCAACCTGTTGCCAGTGCCGATGCTCGATGGCGGCCATCTTCTTTTCTATGCGATCGAAGCGGTGCGGCGACGCCCCCTGGAGCCGGCGGCCCAGGAATGGGCGTTTCGCGGCGGTTTGATCGCGATCCTGGCCCTTATGCTGTTCGTTACGTTCAACGATCTTGGCAATTTCGGGCTATGGAAAAATATCGCTGGCTTGATCGGGTGACGCCGATGGGGCAGGGCGCGAAGACGACAGGGGTCGGTTCGACTTTTCTGGGGTGGGTTTGGTGACAGCAATGACGGGTATGAAGACTGTGCGCGCGGGCGCCATATTGCTGGCGGGCACGATGCTGTCGGGTGTGCCGGTCATGGCACAGACCGCGCCGACCGCTCCCGGGGCGGGTGCCGCCCCGACGCCGCTGGTCGCGCCTGCGCCCGTGCGGACGATCAAGACGCTTCGGGTCGAAGGTGCGCAGCGCATCGAGCCGGAGACGGTTCTGTCCTACACCAAGCTGCGCGTCGGCATCCCCTATACGCCCGAGACGCTAGACCAGGCGCTGAAGGATCTTCAGGCGTCGGAACTGTTCGCCGACTTCTCGATCTCGGGCGTCGAGTCCGGCGACATCGTGCTGCGCGTGCGTGAGAACCCGATCATCAACCGGGTCATTCTGGAGGGCAACAAGCGCCTGAAGGAAGACAAGATCAAGAAGGAGATCAAGCTCGCGCCGCGGCAGATCTTCACCCGGACCGCGGTTCGCCAGGACGTGGCGCGCATCATCGAGCTGTATCGTCGCCAGGGCCGTTTCGCCGCGGTGGTCGAGCCCAAGATGGTCAATCTCGACCAGAACCGCGTCGACGTGGTGTTCGAGATCAACGAGGGCCCGAAGTCCAAGGTCCGCCAGATCAACATCATCGGCAACGAGAAATTTTCCGACGACGAACTGCGCGGTGCGATGTACACCAAGCAGTCGCGCTGGTTCCGCTTCCTGTCCTCGGCCACCAGCTACGACCAGGATCGCCTGGCCGCCGACCAGCAGAAGCTGCGCCTGTTCTACCTGACCAACGGCTATGCCGATTTCCGCGTGACCAGCGCGGTCGCCGAACTGACGCCGGACAAGAAGGACTTCATCATCACCTATGTGGTGGAGGAAGGCCCCCGCTACAAATTCGGCGACGTGAAGGTCGACAGCCAGATCCGCGACTTCGACAATGCGAAGCTCGCCGCCTCGCTGCCGATGAAGAAGGGCGACTGGTACAACGCCAAGCTGGTCGAGGACTCGATCGACAGCCTGAGCCAGACGGCGGGCCTGTTCGGCTATGCCTTCACCGATGTGAACCCCGACTTCCAGCGTGACAAGGACACGCTGACCATGTCGATCACGTTCAACATCGCCGAGGCGAAGCGGACGTACATCGAGCGGATCGACATCAACGGCAATACGCAGACGCAGGACAAGGTCGTCCGTCGCGAGATCCGCGTGGCCGAGGGCGACGCCTTCAACAGCTTCCAGGTCCGCCGCAGCCAGGATCGCATCAATTCGCTCGGCTATTTCCAGGAAAAGCTGGAGATCAAGCAGAACCCCGGCTCCGCACCCGATCGGATCGTCCTGGAAACCAATGTCGAGGAACAGTCGACCGGCTCGCTGCAGCTGTCGGCCGGTTATTCGTCGCTGGAACGCTTCATCATCCAGGCGAACATCACCCAGCGCAATTTCCGCGGCAAGGGCCAGGAACTGCGCGCTGGCGTGAACTATTCGGCCTATTCCAAGTCGATCGAGCTGGGCTTCACCGAGCCCTATGTGTTCGACAAGAATATCGCGCTGGGCGTCGACGTGTTCCGCCGCGACTATAACTCGTTCAACTATCTGGGCACCACCCGCCAGACGACCTATAGCCAGGTGTCGACCGGTTTCCAGGTTCGCGCGGGCGTGCCGTTGACCGAATATTGGTCGCTGTCGGGCCGCTATGGCCTGACCTATGATGAGGTCGGCCTGGCGTCGTCCTTCTTCAACGCCGACGGTACCTGTAACTATCAGTCGGCGGGCCGCTATCTCTGCGACTCGATCGGCAACCGCTGGACCTCGTCGGTCGGCTATTCGCTGATCTATGACAGCCTGAACAGCCGCCTGCGTCCGACGGCGGGCCAGCGTTTCTCGTTCAGCCAGGACTTTGCCGGTCTGGGCGGTGACGTGAAATATATCCGTACCCGTGCGGAAGGCGCGAAGTTCATGGGCCTGGGCAAGGGCTTCGTCTTCTCGGTGCTGGGCGAGGGTGGTTATATCCACTCGCTGGAAGGCAGCCGTGGTCCGGGTATCGACCCGGTCCGTATCGTCGACCGCTTCTATCTGGGCGAGCCGCAGTTCCGCGGCTTCGACATTCGCGGCGTGGGTCCGCGCGTGCTTCGCATTCCCTATGTCATCGGGACCGATGGCAGCCAGACCAAGCAGACCGACCGCAACCAGATCGTCGACGACGCGCTGGGCGGCCGGGCCTATTACCTGGCCCGCGCCGAGCTGGAACTGCCGCTGGGGTCGGGCGCGCGTGAAATGGGCCTGCGTCCCAGCATCTATGTCCAGGCGGGCAGCCTGTGGGGCATCACCCGGCCGCTGCCGTCGCTCAACTTCCCGCAGGCGCGCGATGCCAGCGGGAAGCTGCTGTACAACAAGGACGGCTCGCCCACGCTGGCTCCAGCGCCTTTGGTCGACGGCCAGGGCCGCCAGATCTATCAGGTGCCCAGCACCGCCGATGCCACCATCGCCAACCTGCAGACGACCTGCGCCATCGGCTATTCGTCGACGGCGGGTGGCGCCTGCACGGGCACGACGACCAACGTCGCGCTGCAGAATACGAGCTATGCGGTCGAGGAATTCTATGGCGGCACGTGGCGGCCGCGCGTGTCGGTCGGCATCGGTGTGAACTGGAATTCACCTTTCGGACCGCTTCGCATCGACCTTGCCAAGGCATTGGTCACGCAGCCGGGCGACGACCCCAAGCTCATCACTTTCAACGTAGGGACGCAGTTCTGATGAAGACCATTTCCAAGCTCCTCCTCGCGGCGGCTCTCGTCGCGCCGGCCGCCACGGTCGCCACCAGCGCCCAGGCCCAGGTGAACGGCATCGCCGTCGCCGATCCGCAGGGTGCGATCGCCGGTTCGCGCGCCTGGACCGCCGCCCGCCAGCAGATCGAGACGACCTACAAGACCCAGCTCGACCAGGTCGAGGCGCGCCGCGCCGCGATCAGCCGCGAGCTGGATACGCTGGTCCAGGCGTTCCAGACCGCTCGTGCGGCGCCCAACGCCAACCAGGCCGCGCTGCGCACCCAGGCCGAGCAGATCCAGGCCAAGCAGCAGGCCGGCGAGCAGGAAATCGGCCGTCTGGCGGCCCCGGCGCAGCGCGCCCAGGCCTATGCCGTCGAGCAGATCCAGGCGCGCCTGGGCGAAGCGGTGCAGAACGCCGTTCGCGCCAAGAATGTCAGCCTGTTGGTCAGCCCGCAGGCCGTGCTGTTCATGCAGCCGACCGCCGACATCACCTCGGCGGTGACCGCCGAGCTGGACAAGCTCGTCCCGTCGGTCAGCACGACCCCGCCCGCCAACTGGCAGCCGGGCCAGCAGGGGCAGCAGGGTGCGGCCCCCGCCGCATCGCCTGCCGCCCCCGCCACGACTGCTCCGGCGCCCGCGCGTCGCCAGAACAGCGGCCGGTAAACGGCTCGTGAGCGAGACGGAAAAGACGACCATGGGTCCGCTCGACATCGGGCGGGTCATGGCGGCCCTGCCGCACCGCTATCCGATGCTGCTGGTCGATCGTGTCGAGGAACTGGTCCTCGACACGTCGATCCGCGCGGTGAAGGCGGTGACGATCAACGAGGGCTTCTTCCAGGGCCATTTCCCGGGTCGTCCGATCATGCCGGGCGTGCTGATCGTCGAGGCGCTGGCGCAGGCCGCCGGTGTGCTCGCGGTGGAAAGCCTGGGCCTCGCGGGATCGGGCAAGCTCGTCTATTTCATGGCGATCGACGGCGCCAAGTTCCGCAAGCCCGTGGAACCCGGCGTGCTCCTCCATCTGGAGGTCGAATTCGTCCAGAAGCGGTCGAGCGTCTGCAAGTTCGCGGGCGTCGCCAAGATCGACGGCGTGACCGTCGCAGAGGCGAATTTCACCGCGATGATCGCCGACCCGCCCAAGACGGCGTGACCGGCGCGATACGCGGTTTTGACTAACGAAGCGCGGTCCGCTATGGGCCGCGCTTCCCGTTTCCAGGCTGGTCGGAACCAGCCATTTTCCGGAGCAATATCATGAAGACCGATACGCACCCCGACTATCACATGATCAAGGTGCAGATGACCGACGGCACCGTGTTCGAAACCCGCTCGACCTGGGGCAAGGAAGGCGACACGATGCAGCTGGACATCGATCCGCTGGCACATCCGGCCTGGACCGGCGGCCGTGGCTCGCTGCTGGACACCGGCGGTCAGGTCGCGCGCTTCAACAAGCGTTTCGGCGGCGGTCTCACGCTCCGCAAGTAATCGTCTCGCCCCTTGGGCGACCGACATGGGCCCGGTTCTCCGTTCGCGGAGGGCCGGGCCTTTTGCGTTTCGGGCGCCGCCAGTCGTCCGTGGCGGAAATTTTATAAATGCGGTTTGCAGTCCGTTAACCAGCGGCGCGTACCATCATCCGCATGTTCGCCGCTGAATTCGAACCCGCTGAATTTCCCGATCGCCGCCGGTCTCCGCGGAAGCCGACGGCGTTGGACACGGACATGGATCGTGGCGGCCTGGCCCGCGCGCTGTGCCGGGTGCTCGACATTTCGATCCACGGCGCCAAGCTCCAGACCTATACCGCGCTGCGTCGTGGCTCCGACATCTGGTTGCGCCTGCCGCAGGTGGGGGAAGTCACCGCCAGGGTCGTCTGGGCGACCGATTTCGCGGCTGGTTGCCAGTTCCAGACGCCGCTGGCGCCCGAGGCCTTCGAGATCCTCGCACCGATGACCTGATCGGGCGGGCGGGCTGGTCAGTTCCCGGCAGTTGCGCTACGCAACGTCGAAAGCCGTAACAAATGGAACGATCTTGACCCTGCCCGTCACCCCCGCGACCGCGCTCCCGCGCGGCGAAGACAGCGTCGCCGCGGTCAGCGTGACCGAGCTGTTCACCATCGGCATCGGCCCATCCAGCTCGCACACGGTCGGACCGATGCGGGCGGCCAAGGCCTTTGCGATGGAGATGCTCGACACCGGCCTGGTGCCGGAGCGGGTGCAGGCGGAACTGTTCGGATCGCTGTCGCTGACCGGGCGCGGGCACCATAGCGATCGCGCGGTCCTGCTGGGCCTGGCGGGCGAGACGCCCGAGACGGTCGATCCCGATGCGATCGAAGCCATGCTGGCGGCGATCGCCGAGACGGGGCAGATCACGCTCGACGGACGGCACCCGATGCCGTTCGATTATGAGGCCGACCTGTTGTTCCGCCCCGGCTTCCTGCCCGCCCATCCGAACGGCATGGTCTTCACCGCCTTCCTGCCCGATGGCAGCGCGGTCGTCCGCCGCTTCTATTCGATCGGCGGCGGGGCGATCCGCATGGAGGGCGCCGAGTCGATGCGGACGAACCGGCGCCTCGCACATCCCTTCGCCTCGGGCGCGGAGTTGCTGGAGCGGACCGCGGAAACCGGGCTGTCGATCGCGCAGATCGTCCGTGCGAACGAGGCGGCATGGCGCGAGGACGGGGAGACCGACGCATTCCTGGACCGGGTGCGCGACGCAATGTGCGGCGCGATCGAACGCGGCTGTGCGGCGTCGGGCATCCTGCCGGGCGGGTTGAAGGTCCAGCGGCGAGCCCAGGCGATCCGGCAGAAGCTGCTCGACCGGGGCCCGCGCACCGACCCCAGCCTGGTGTTCGAATGGGTCAGCCTCTGGGCGCTGGCGGTCAATGAGGAGAATGCGGCGGGCGGCCGGGTCGTCACCGCACCGACCAATGGCGCGGCGGGGGTGATCCCGGCGGTGCTGCGCTATTACGAGACCTTCGTCCATGGCGCGACCCGCGACGGGGTTCGCACCCTGCTGCTGACGGCGGCGGCGGTGGGCATGCTCTATAAGAAGCGGGCGTCCATCTCGGCGGCAGAAATGGGATGCCAGGGCGAGGTCGGGGTGGCCTGCTCGATGGCGGCGGCGGGGCTGGCGGCGGCGTTGGGCGGCAGCCCTGCGCAGGTTGAGAATGCCGCCGAGGTCGGCATGGAGCATAATCTGGGCCTGACCTGCGACCCGATCGGCGGGCTCGTCCAGATCCCGTGTATCGAGCGCAACACGATGGGGGCGATCAAGGCGATCAACGCCGCCTATCTGGCGCTGCACGGCGACGGCAAGCATATCGTCAGCTTGGATCAGGTGATCGAGACGATGCGCCAGACCGGCGAGGACATGAAGTCGCAATATAAGGAAACCAGCCTGGGCGGCCTGGCGGTCAACGTCGTCGAGTGCTGATCACCGCGCCGCCGCCCAGCGCACCGCGTTGGTCAGGATGTGGCGGTAATCGGGGTCGTCATAAAGTTCGGGCTCATGCCCCATGGCCGAATAAAAGACCCGGCCCTTTGTGCGCGGGTTGATCCACATGATCGGATGCGTGCCCATGCGCAGCCGGTCGCCAGGGCGGTAGCTGGCCTCGTCGATCTGCGCGAGGATCGTCATGCCTTTGGCGGCGGGATTGTTCGTAAAGCTGTACCATTCGTCGCGTGGCGCCCAGGGCGTCCTGACTCCGGCCATGATCGGATGGCGTGTCTGGACGATCTCGACCCGGGCGGGCTGGATATGGTCGGCGCCGCCCGGATGGCCGGTGAAGGTCGTGCCGATGATGGTGTCGACATACCAGGGCGCGGTGTGGCTGTCGTCGCCCGCCGCATGGAGCGCGACCACGCCCCCGCCGCGCGCGACGAAGCGAGCGAAGGCGGCTTGTTGCTCGGGCGTCAGAAAGTCGCCGCTCGCACTGTTCAGCACCACGACGGAGAAATGGGAAAGCTGGTCGTCGTTGAAGACGGCCGCATTCTCGGTGGTGAAGCTCGGACGACCGAGCCGCTTTGCGATGTCGGCCAGCACCGCGTTGGAATGCGGGATATGCTCGAAGTGCCGCCAGCCATTGGTCTTGGAAACGATAAGGACGCCGCGTTTCAGCCCGGCGGGCAGGGTAGGGGCGACGGTGTCGACGGTGCGGCCCGGCAGATGCGGGTCCGATGGCGCCTGCGCCACCGCGATCAATGCGATCATCACCAGTGTTTTCAGCATCATCCATCTCCCTTTTGGGGGAGCGTAGCAAGCTGAAGGCGAAGGGCAATTCATTCCTCCCCTGCAAGGGGAGGTGGCAGTCCGCAGGACTGACGGAGGGGTGTCACCATCAGCGGGGACACCCCTCCACCAGCTTCGCTGGTCCCCCTCCCCTTACAGGGGAGGAATTGGCTTAGTCCGCCGCGATCGGGCCGTCATGCGGCTTGGGGCGCCGGGTGAACCAGGTCAGCGCCGCCAGCACGATGCAGAGCCAGGCCGAGACATAGAAGATGTCGGTCGAGGCCAGCAGATAGGCCTGGCCGACCATCTGACGCGTGACGGCGGCGGCGGCCTGGGTATCGGTCAGGCCCAGATGGTTGAGTCCGGTCCGCGCCATCTGCCACACCGGATTCTGCCCGATCGCGTCGGACAGATGCGCCTGGTGCATCGCCTCGCGCCGGTCCCACATGGTCGTGGTCAGCGACGCGGCGAAGCTGCCCGCCGTGATACGCGCGAAGTTCGAGATGCCGGTGGCCGAGGGGATGCGGGCCTGCGGCACGCCGTCCAGCGCAATGGTCAGCATCGCCAGGAAGAAGGTGCTCATCGCGATCCCCTGCACCATCAGCGGCAGGACGAAATCGCTGAAGCTGGCCGAGGTGTTGAGCCCCGATCGCATCCAATAGGACAGGCCGAAGGCGGCAAAGGCGATGGTCGCCATGATCCGCGCATCGACCTTGCCCGACAGGCGCGCGACGATGGGGGTGAGGACCACCGCCACCGCCCCGCTGGGCGCGGCGACCAGGCCGGCCCAGGTCGCGGTATAGCCGAGCTGCGTCTGGAGCCAGAGCGGCAGCAGCAGCGTGTTGGCGAAGAACACCGCATAGCCCAGGCAGAAGGACAGCGTCCCGATGCTGAAATTCCGACCCTTGAACAGCGACAGGTCGACCGCCGGATTGGCGTCGGTCAACTCCCAGATCAGCCAGGCGACAAAACCGACGATGGCGATCACGGTCATCACCACGATCCGGGTCGAATGGAACCAGTCGTCATTCTTGCCCAGGTCGAGCATCATCTGGAGAGCGCCGACCCAGACGACCAGCATGATCAGGCCAACCTTGTCGATCGGCAGGTTGCGGGTCGGCGTCTCGCGGCTCGACAGGCCGCGCCAGCATACGCCCGCGCAGAACAGGCCGACCGGCACGTTGATCAGGAAGATCCAGCTCCAATGATAATTGTCGGAGATATATCCGCCCAGGATCGGCCCCATGATCGGTGCGACGAGCGTCGTCATCGACCAGATGCCGAGTGCGGTCGACCGCTTTTGCGGCGGGAAGATCGAGATCAGCAGCGCCTGGCTGCCCGGGATCATCGGCCCCGACACCGCGCCCTGCAGCACGCGGAAACCGATCAGCGAGGACAGGTCCCACGCGATGCCGCACAGGAAGGAGGCGATGGTGAACAGGAAGACCGAGACGCAGAAGGTGCGCACCACCCCGAACTTGCCCATCAGCCAGCCGGTCAGCGGCACCGCCACGCCGTTGGCGACGGCGAAGGCGGTGACGACCCAGGTCGAATTGTCCGAACTGACGCCCAGATTGCCCGCGATGGTGGGTAGCGAGACGTTGGCGATGGTCGAATCGAGCACCTGCATGAAGGTGCCGAGCGCGAGGGCGAAGGCGATCAGCGCCAGCGAGGCGCCTTTCAGCGGTGCGGGGCCGTCCCCCGCACCCGCCTGAGCGGGGGAGCCGGCCATCAGCGATTGGCCGCGATGATCTGCGTGATCCGGGCCTCGATCGCCGGATCATTGCCGTCGGTTGCCCGGGTGCTGGCCACCGGGGTCGCGGCGGACCCGATGCGCGGACCGTTCTGATCGGCGGTATCGACGGTCACGGTCGCCGACAGGCCGACGCGAAGCGGGTTCTGGCGCAGCTCGTTGGCGTTCAGGGCAATGCGCACCGGCACGCGCTGGACGATCTTGATCCAGTTGCCGCTGGCGTTCTGCGGCGGCAGCAGCGCGAAGGCATTGCCGCTGCCGGCGCCCAGGCCGACGACCTTGCCGTGATAGACGATCTTGCCGCCATACATGTCGGCGGTGATCGTCGCGGGCTGGCCGATGCGGATGTCGCGCAGCTGGGTCTCGCGGAAATTGGCATCGACCCAGAGGCGGTCGAGCGGCACCACCGCCATCAGCGGGGTTCCGGCCGCGACCTGCTGCCCGACCTGTACCGTCCGCTGGGCGACGACGCCGTCGATGGGCGCGACGACATGCATATGGCTGCGCGCGATGGCGGCGCGGCGATAGGCGGCGATGGCGGCGAGGACGGCCGGGTTGGTGTTCACATCCGTTCCCTGCACGGTGGTCCGGGCCTGGGCGGCCTGGGCACGGGCGAGCGCCAGATTGGCGGTCGCGACCTTCACCGCGTCGGCGGCGTGGGACAGTTCCTCACCCGACACCGCACCCTCGGCGGCGGCGCCCTGGCGGCGGGCATAGTCGGCGCGCGCGCGGGTCAGCTCGGCCTGGGCCTGGACGATGGCGGCGCCGCTCTGATTAACCTTGGTGAAGTCGGCGCGGGTGGCGCGGACCGCACGCGCCAGCTCGGCGGCGGCGGAGGCAAGACCCACATCGGCGGTGGCCGGGTCCAGGTCGATCAGCGGCTCGCCTGCCTTCACCGTCTGGGTATTGTCGGCATGGATGGCCAGCACCTGACCCGGATCGCGCGCGGTGATCGCCACGACATCGCCCGCGACATAGGCGTCGTCGGTTTCCTCTTCCGGCTTGGCGAGCAGGAAGTGGAACACCGCCCATACGATCGCGGCGATCACCACGATAATGGCGAGGATGGTCAGGCCGGTCTTGCGCGCCCTCGGCTTGCCGCCGGTCGGCGACTGGGTCGTGGGGGAGGAGGGGGCGGCGGCTTCGGTGTCGCTCATTGTGTGATACCCTGCGAAGAAGAGGAGAAACCGCCCCCAAGGGCGACGGCCAGCGCGATGCGCGCCTGGACCGCGTCGGCGGCGAGATTGGCGTCGGCCTGATCGGATTCGAGTTGGCGGATGTCGGGGTCGATCAGCCCCAGTTGCGATTGCAGCCCGCTCGACACGCGGATCGCGTTCAGGCGGCGTGTCTCGGACAGGCCGCGCGTGACCTCGGCCTGGCGGGCGCGCTCGGTGGCGATGCTCCGGCTCCGCGTCACGGCATCGGCCGCCTCGCGCACCGCGCCGACGATGCGGTTGTTATAGTCGGCCGTGGCCAGATCCAGCGCGGCGGTCGCCCCGGCCAGCCCGGCGCGCAGCCGTCCGCTGTCGAAGATCGGCAGATGGATGGCCGGCCCCGCCGCCAGCGCACCCGCATCAGCGGTGAACAGATTGCCCAGCCCCACCGCCTGGAAACCCGCCAGCGCGGCCAGGTTGATATTGGGCAGGAACGCCTTGCGCGCGACCTCCTGTCCCTTTTCGGCGGCGTCGATCCGGGCGAGCGCGGCGGCGATGTCCGGGCGTCGCGACAGAAGGTCGGCCGGGATGGTGGCCGGGATGGGGAGGGCGGCGTCGAAGGCCAGCTTTGTCGGCGCGATGGTGGCGGCATAGTCGAGGCCATGGCCGGTCAGCGCCGCCAGGGCGTTGCGCGACAGTGCCGCCTGCGCCTCGGACCGGGCCAGCGCGACCTGTGCCTGGGCGAGCAGCGTCTGCGCGCTCGAGGCGTCGATCTGGCTGGCGAGCTGATGCCGGATCCGCGCCTGGACCAGCCCCAGCGAGCGGGTGCGCGTCGTGATCGTCTGGCGCGCGATCGCCGCCTGCCGCTCGGCGCGGGCCAGTTCGACATAGGTCTGCGCCACCGACCCCGCGAGCGCCAGCCGCGCCGCCGTCACGTCGAGCGCCGCCGCGCGGGTCGAGGCGCGCGCCGCCTCGATCGCCGCCGCCTGCCGTCCGAACAGGTCGATCGTCCAGTTCAGATTGGCCTGCGCCTGGCCCAGCCATTGCAGCGTGCCGCCATAGGGGGGCGGGATGATGTAGCGGCCGGACAGCCGGTTATACTGCTCCTGCGCATCGAGCGTGACCGACGGCCCGTCATCGGCGCGGCGGGTGGCCAGCACCGACTCGGCCTGGCGCAGGCGGGCGAGCGCGATGTCGAGCGAGGGATTGCCGGCCAGCGCGTCACCGACGATCCGGTCGAGTTGCGCATCGCCCAGCCCGCGCCACCAGTCGGCGGCGACCAGCGGCGCTTGCGCATTGCCCAGGCCCAGCGTCTCGGGCGGGGTGGCCGTGATGGCGGGATGCGCCTGCGGTACCGAACAGCCCGCCAGCAGCAATCCGATCGAAAATGCGAACCGCTTCATGCCACCGTCTCCAGCTTGTTGCGCAGGCGCTGCAGGTCGCCGACGAAGCGTTCGATCTCTTCGTGCGACCAGTCGGCCAGCCAGTCATTCCATTGCGCGACGACCTTGGCCTTGCACCGATCGGAAACGACATTCCCGGCATCGGTCAGCGAAAGGCGGACCACGCGGCGATCCTCGGTGCAGCGGCAGCGCTGGATCAAGCCGCGCTCCTCCAGCGTGTCGACGATCCGGGTCGTCGCGCCGGTGTCGTGGCAAAGATGTCGCGCCAGTTCCGCCGCCGTACCCCCGACGCCATATTGCAGCGCCATCAGCGCGCTCCACTGGACATGGGTGACTTCCTCATCGGCGAAGACGGGTTCCACGCCGATCCGGGCAAGCTGGAACACGCGCTTGGTCAGATATCCGACCGCACGCTCGGGATCGAAAGGGTCAGGGCAGTGCTGCGTCATATCGCTGCCATGGCAATGATTGCCTGAGCAGTCAATTCTCGTTGCGTTTATAACATGAATTTCATCGACGGTATGGCTTGGGCTCCGACCTCGATCCGTCCGTCCATGAGGTTCCCATGCCCCGCCAAAGCAAGAACGGCGCGGACAGCGTCATGCCGTCCGCGCCGTTCGTTCGGCCCCCAACAGGGTCGGGATTATTTCTGGGCCTTGTAGCGCGGCTGCACCCGACCGGCTTCGTCGGCGGCCTGGCGGATCAGCTGGACGTTGCGCTTGATCGAGGCGGCGAGGGTGGTGCGGATCGCCTCGTCCGCGTCCGATCCGGCGGGCACCTCGCGCAGCAATTGCAGCCATTCGCCAATGGCTTCGTCATGCTGGCCCTTGAAGTCCTTTTCCATCGCGAAATAGAAACGGGCGCGCGGATCGCGCGGGTCGAGCGCCAGCGCCTTTCGGAATGCCTCGGCCGCGCCGGTGGGCAGGCCCACGCCTTCGGCCTTGCTGGTCTGCATCAGCGTCTCGCCCAGGGCGGACCAGGCCAGTGGCTGGTTGGGGTTGATGGCCAGCGACGCCCGATAGGCGACGGCGGCTTCGTCGAAGCGGCGCTTGGCGAGCAGCGCGTCGCCCAGTTCCTTCTGCGCGGCGGCATCGCCCGGCGCCTTGGCGGCGGCGGCCTTCGCCACATTGGGGTCGGCGGCCGGGGTCGGTCGTTCGACGAAGACCGGCGTCGGTGCCGGCTTGCTAGTCGGATGGCGCAGCAGGGCGCGGGCGGTAAAAGCGAGGATGATGAGGGCGAGCACGACGCCCGCTATGACGAAGAGCTTCTTGCGGCGTTTCATGGATCGTCCCTGCTGATGGGTAGGCGGTGCCTATCACCTGAAGATCGTTGAGATAGGGTAAAAGCCCGGCGGCTGCCGACACCCTGTCTTATCTTGAAGCAGAATTCGGTCGGTATAACGACCCGTAGAGGAATTGTTTGATATACCGATGGATGCGATATGTACGGCTATCAGATTGGGTGACTCAGAGGGCAGAAAATATGATGCGCGGGCATTTGCGCTTTAAGAATCGGCCGGTTGCGGGCGTCCTGCTGGCCGTTGCGGCGGCGTTGGTCGGCGCGACGCCGGCTGAGGCGGCACCGGGAACGCTGACCTCAGTCGCCAATGACGGCTATACCAAGCAGTTGACCCCGCCGACGGGATCGACGGTGGTCGATTTCAACAACGGCCTGCCCAACGGCTTTTCGCTGCAGGGTGGCCAGATCGCTTCGTCCTCGTCCTGGGGCGGGTTCAGCTGGAACTATCTGGCGCCTGCGGGTGACAACACCAATTTCCTGGTGACGATGCCGAACCGCACGACGACGCTGACCGCCGATCCGAATTATGGCTATCGCGGCATCGCCCTGAACTGGGGGTCGATCGACAGCGCCAACACGCTCGATATCCTCGACATGCTGGGCCAGGTGATCGCCACGCTGACCGGCGCCGACGTCTCGGGTGGCCTGTTGGCGAGCAACAACCGCTACGTGACCTATACGCTCGACCCGGCTACGGGGCAGCAGATCGGCGGCCTGCGCTTCTCCTCGCCCAATTCGTCGGGCTACGCCTTCGAAGTGGACGACATCTCCTTCTTCGGCGCGACTCCGACCTCGGTGCCCGAACCGGCGTCCATCGCGCTGTTCGGTGCGGGTCTGGCGGGGCTGATGGGGATGGCCCGGCGTCGTCGGCGGGCCGCCTGATCTTCGTCAACTGAGGCGGATCTGCGCCGTATCGGGACATTCTGCCCGGATTTCAGTGGTTCTGATCCGTATCGGGACTCACCGGCCAGGATCGAACGTGGTGATGGCGCGTCACATGCGCCATCACAGCCTCAGCAAGATTGGTTTGGGCGAGTCAGGGAGGAAGATGATGGCCGGAATGGCAAAGATGGTGGCGGGGCTCCTCGCCGGTGCGCTGATGTCGACGGCGGCGGGCGCCGGCACGTTGACCCCGGGCACGCTGACCAGCGTCGCGGGCGACCAGACGCCGCGGGCCGGTTCGACCACCGTGGATTTCAACAGCAACGGCACGCCCGGCCAGACCAACCTTCCGAACGGCTTTTCGCTGACCGGCAACGGTCTGCTGGTCACGGGCAGTGCCAATGGCTATAGCGCCCCGGCCGGCGACACGACCCAGTATCTGATGGTCGATGGCGGCAAAAGCGCGACGCTGAGCACCGGCGGCAAGGGCTTTGACGGTGTCAGCCTCTATTGGGGTTCGGCAGATTCGTACAACAGCCTGTCGATTTTCGACACCGCGGGCCAGCTGATCCGTACGATCACCGGTCTGGACTTCGCAGCGCCGGGTGCCGACAATTCGTGGGGCCAGTCGGGCGCCGCCAAGTACAACCAGTATGTCACCTACACGCTCGACAGCCTGACCGGCCAGAAGATCGGAAGCGTGAAGTTCTTTTCGGGTGACACCGCGTTCGAGCTGGACAATGTCTCGTTCTTCAACACTGCGCCGACCTCGGTGCCGGAACCCGCCACGCTGACCCTGTTCGGTGCGGGCATCGGTGGCCTGGTCGCCGCTTCGCGTCGCCGCCGCAAGAAGGCCGCCTGATAGCGCGCGGCTTGCCGGACCGGTCGGAAACGATCGGTCCAGGGCATGAAAAAGGGTGGCTCCGGCCACCCTTTTTTGTGTCCGCCGCCCGTCGGGGAGCCGGCGCTTTCAGATCATTCACATGGCTGCTTTGCTCAGCGTCTCCATCTCGCCCAGGACGCGTGCCTTGCGGCCATAGACATATTCGAACAGCGGGCTGGCCATCATCGTGGTCACGATCGCCATCAGCACCAGCATCGAGAACAGCGTCGGGCCGATAATGCCCTTTTGCAGCCCGATATTGATGATGATGAGTTCCATCAGCCCACGTGAGTTCATCAGGGCGCCGATGCCCATCGCGGTGCGATTGTCCTCGCCACAGGCGCGCGCGGCCAGATAGCAGGCGCCGAACTTGGCGGCGATCGAGGCGGCGAGAATGCCGAGCGCGATCAGCAGCAGCGAGGTCGAATTGACCATGTCCATCCGGGTGTTCAGCCCCGAATAGGTGAAGAACATCGGCAGCAGCAGCACGACTGCCAGCGGCTCCACCTTCTTCTTCAATTCGGTGGCGAAGGCGCCGCGCGGCATGAAGACGCCCAGGATGAAGCCGCCGAAGATGCCATGCACCCCGATGGCGTCCATGATGAAGGCGGACAGACAAAAGGCCATCAGCGTGAGCGCGAGGATGGTCGTCGACATCTCGCCCCTGGCCTCGACCGCGCGGCCGAGCGGTGCGAGCAGGCGGCGACCGAACAGGATCAGGAAGCCGACATAAAGCGCGGCGCCGCCGATCGCCAGGATCGCAACGCCCGGACCGCCGCCAAAGGTCGCCAGCACGATCGCCAGCACGCACCAGGACGCGGCATCGTCGAACGCGCCCGCCGCCAGCGACAGCGTGCCGAGCGGACTGTTCCCCAGCCCGCGCTCGTTGATGATCCGGGCGAGCATCGGGAAAGCGGTCAGCGCGATGCACGCCCCCATGAACAGCGTCGCATTGGCCTGACTGATGCCGGGTGCGAACAGGCCGGGTACGGTCAAGAGCAACGGCGTGATCGCAACCGCGATCAGGAAGGGGGCAAGGACGCCCGAGGCCGAGACCGCCATCGCACTCTTCGCCTTGGACTGGAAATGGTCGAGGCGCAGCGTCAGTCCCACCAGGAACATGTAGAGCGCTACGCCCAGCTGCGACCCGGCATAAAGGACATTGCGCGTCTCCTTGGGAAAGATCGCGCCCTGCAATTCGGGGAAGAACAGGCCGAGCAGGGATGGGCCGAGCACGACGCCCGCGATCATCTCCCCGACGACCGGCGGTTGCGCCAGGAAGCGCTGGCCGGCCCAGCTGACGATGCGGCACGCAAACAGGATCACCGCCAGCTGCAGGAAGAAATGAATGCTGTAGTCGCCAGGCACATAGCTGGCTGCCGCACCGGCGGTCGCGGGCCCGTGGGGCGAGAGGATCCCGCCCGCCGTCTTCCAGAAACTCTCCATCGCGTCGTTCATCGAATGATGATCCTCCCCTGTCGGCGCGCGTGATGCCATAAAATGCCGATGGAAGGGAGCCCGCCCGCCCGGTGGATAGGGGACGCGGTCACAAGCAGGAAATCCTGCAGCTTGGGGGGACAAGTGGCCTTCTTCTGTCCCTCGCCCCTCTTTGAGGGGAGAGGGTTGCGCAGACTTGGTCTTTGCGTAGCAAAGGCTTAGTCGGAGCCGGGTGAGGGGTCGGCGCTCGGGGACCGAGCGCGCGAGCCCGCAGGGCTCGCTCAACCCCTCAACCAAGCTGCGCTAGCCAGCTTCGCTAACCCTCTCCCCTGTCCAGGAGAGAGGGACAGAAAAAGCCCTCAAGACTCTCGATCGCCTCATGCCTTCCGAGCATCAGCCGATGCCGGGCCGGCAGGACAGATCGTCAAGCGATGGCGGGCAGCCGATCCAGATGCTTCTCCAGCGTCAGCGGATAGTCGCGGATCCGTACGCCCGTCGCATTATAGACGGCGTTCGCAACCGCCGCGCCGACCCCGCATAGGCCGAGTTCGCCCACGCCTTTGGCCTTCATCGGGTTGGCCTTGTCGTCCGCCTCTTCCAGGAAGACGACCTCCTGGTGCGGGATGTCGGCATGGACGGGCACCTCATAGCCGGCCAGGTCATGATTGACGAAGAAGCCGAAGCGTTTGTCGACCGCCAGTTCTTCCATCAGCGCCGAGCCCACACCCATGGTCATCGCGCCGATCACCTGGCTGCGCGCCGCCTTGGGATTGAGGATACGCCCGGCCGCACACACCGCCAGCATCCGCCGCAGCCGAGTGACGCCGGTATAGGCATCCACCCCGACCTCGACGAAATGCGCGCCGAAGGTCGATAGCTGATAGGTCTTGCCCAGATCGCCGAACTCGATTCGGTCCTCGGCGGTCAGTGGGCCGGACGATGCCGCGTCGCGCAAACTCACCGATCGGTTGCCGCTCGTCACCTGGCCGTTCGCGAAGGTCAGGTCGGCCGAATTGAACCCCAGCCGTTGCGCCACCGCCTCGCGCAGCTTGACGCAGGCGGCATAGACGCCCGCCGTCGCGTTGGCCGCACCGAACTGGCCGCCCGATCCCGCCGATACCGGATAGTCGCTGTCGCCCAGCCGGACATCTACCGTCTCCATCGGCACGCCCATCATCTCGGCAGCGGTCTGGGCGATGATCGTATAGCTGCCGGTGCCGATATCGGTCATATCGGTTTCGACCGCGACCCGGCCGTCCTTGCCCAGCGTGACCCGCGCGCCAGACTTCATGTTGATGTGATTGCGGAAAGCCGAGGCCACGCCCATCCCGACCAGCCAGCGTCCGTCGCGCACCTGGGCGGGCTTGGCGTTCCGCTGCGACCAGCCGAAACGCTGTGCGCCCTCTTCCAGGCAGCGGACGAGCTGGCGCTGCGAGAAGCGGCGTTCGGGCTTTTCGGGATCGACCTGGGTGTCGTTCTTCACGCGGAAGGCGACCGGGTCCATGCCCAGTTTCTCGGCCATTTCGTCCATGGCGATTTCCAGCGCCATCATGCCCGGCGCCTCGCCCGGTGCGCGCATCGCATTGCCCTCGGGCAGGTTCAGGACGGCGAGACGCATCGACGTCAGGCGATTGGGCCCGGCATAAAGTAGTTTCGTCTGGTTGACCGCCGTTTCCGGTCCGCCGCCGGGCAGGTCGCCCGATCCGCTTTCATGGGCGATCGCCTGGATCGCGCCGTCCTTGGCCGCGCCGATGCGGATACGCTGCACGGTTGCCGGGCGATGGGTGGAGTTGTTCGCCATCAGCGGCCGCTGCATGGCGACCTTGACCGGCCGGCCGATCGCCTTCGCACCCAGCGCCGCCATGACGGCATCGGCGCGCAGGAACAGCTTCCCGCCGAAGCCGCCGCCGACATAAGGCGAGATCAACCGCACCTTCTCCTTTGGCAGGCCCAGCGTCTTGGCAAGGTCGCCGCGGCCCCAGGCGATCATCTGGTTGGAGGTCCAGACGGTCAGATGGTCGCCGTCCCACGACGCGATGGAGGCGAAGGGCTCCATCATCGCATGGCTGTGGTCGGGGGTGGTGTAGGTCGCGTCGAGCTGGACGGGGGCGGTGGCAAAGGCGCTTTCGAAGCTGCCGGTCCGGTCTTCCTTGCCGGGCTTGCCCTCTTCGGCGCCGGCCAGCGGGGCGGACTTCAGCGCGTCGTCGAGATCGAACTGTCCCTTGGCGCGCTCATAGTCGATGCGGACCAGACCGGCGGCGGCGCGCGCCTGTTCGAACGTCTCGGCGACAACGATGGCGATCGCTTGGTGATAATGGTCGATATCGGGGCCGCCGAGCAGCTTGGCCGTGTTGAAATTGCCCTTGGCGAGCTTGCCCGCCTCCTGCGCGGTCACGATGCCCAGCACGCCGGGCGCGCCGCGTGCATCGTCGAGGTTCATCGACCGGATGCGCCCCTTGGCGATGGCCGCGCCGATGATCCAGCCATAGGCGGCGTTGGGGGCCTCCTTATGATGTTCATAGGCATAAGGCGCGGTGCCGGACGTCTTGCGCGGGCCGTCGATCCGGTCCTGCGCACGGCCGACGACGGTCATGCGGTCGATGGGGTTGGTGCCCGCAGGCTCGGTGAACTTCATGCGGTCCTCGCCTGGTTGATCGCGGCCGCCAGCGTCCGTTCGACGAGCGGCACCTTATATTCATTGTCCCTGGTGGGGCGGGCATCGGCGAACAAGGTCGCCGTCACCGCCTTGGCCCCTTGCGGCATCGCGGCCTCGGCGGCTTCGATCCGCCAGGGCTTGGGCGCGACCCCGCCCACCGCGACACGGCCGGTGCCGTCCTTCTGGACGACGGCCGCGACCGAGACGAGCGCGAAGGCGTAGGAGGCGCGGTCGCGCACCTTTTCATAGATGTGCGTGCCGCCGACCGGACGGGGCAGGGAGACCGCGGTGATCAGCTCGCCCGGCTGGAGCGCCGTCTCGATATGTGGCGTGTTGCCGGGCAGGCGGTGGAAGTCGGCGATGGGGATGGCGCGGGTGCGGCCGTCCGAGTTCACCGTCTCCACTACCGCGTCCAGCACCCGCATGGCGATGTTCATGTCGCTGGGGTTGGTCGCGATACAGTCGCTGCTCGCCCCGACCACCGCGAGCTGGCGCGAATAGCCGCCGATGGCGCTGCATCCCGAACCCGGCCTTCGCTTGTTGCAGGCCATGTTGGTGTCGTAGAAATAGGGGCAGCGGGTCCGCTGGAGCAGATTGCCCGCCGTCGTCGCCTTGTTGCGAAGCTGTCCGCTCGCCCCTGCGATGATCGCGCGCGACAGCACGCCGTAATCGCGCCGCACCCGCTCGTCGGCGGCGAGCGCCGTGTTGCTGACAAAGGCGCCGATACGCAGACCGCCTTCGCTGGTCTTCTCGATCCGGTCGAGACCCAGATCCTGCACGTCGATCAGATGGGTCGGCGTCTCGACCTCGATTTTCATCAGGTCGAGCAGGTTGGTGCCGCCCGCGAGAAACTTGGCGCCGGGCTTGGTGGCTGCGCGGGCGGCGGCGACCGCATCCTTCGCACGCTCATAGGTGAAGGGCTTCATGCCTTGGCTCCTGCGACCTCGGCCATCGCCTCGGCGATGTTGGAATAGGCGCCGCAGCGGCAGATATTGCCGCTCATCCGTTCGCGCATTTCCATGTTGGTGGGCTCGGGCTTGGCGGTCAGGTCGGCCTGGACATGGCTGGGCACGCCGCGCTTGATCTCGTCGAGAACCGCCACCGCCGAGCAGATCTGGCCCGGCGTGCAATAGCCGCACTGATAACCGTCGTGCCGCACGAATGCCGCCTGCATCGGATGCAGCTTTTCCGGCGTGCCCAGCCCCTCGATGGTGGTGATGCTGTCGCCGTCATGCTGGAGTGCGAGCGACAGGCAGCTGTTGATCCGCTGTCCGTTCACCATCACCGTGCAGGCGCCGCACTGGCCGTGATCGCAGCCCTTCTTGGTGCCGGTCAGGTGCAGATGCTCGCGAAGCGTGTCGAGCAGCGTCGTGCGCGGGTCGAGCGAGACTTTGCGCGTCTGGCCGTTCACCTTCAGCGTGACGGGCATGGCGGCGGGATCGGGCGGCATGGTGGTCTTTCTGCTCTGGGCCTCGACGGGGGCGGAGGCGGCCATGGCGGTCGCGGCACCACCGACGATCACCCCGCGGCGCGACACGGAAAATTCGCTGCGATCGGCCAATGGTCCGGTTCCCTTCCTGAATGCATCATCCGTCATGGCACCCGCCTTCGCAAGCGGGCCCGCTCGCGTGAGATGGGCCGCATCGGCGGTGACGTTTCATGAAACGCGCGTAATGTCTTTTGGTCGCGTGAGAAAATATCCCAAGATAAAAAGGCCGACGAGACCGATTCCGCGCGACGAAGACGAGGCGAACTGGTAGCGTCGGTCATCGCCGGTTTGGTTTCGCAAGCGCTGGTGACTGAGAGACCTTGTGCTCCCGCTTGTCGCGCCGGAGCTTCCCCATCTTGATCCATGCCGAACCTGGCCGCCGGGCGGTGCGTCGCCCATGACGAAGATATTCGTCACACCCGCCGAACGTGCGCGGGCCTATCGCGCCCTGATGGACGGTATCCGGGTCATGGAGGAGCGGATAGCCCCGCTCTGGTCGACGCCTGAAAACGCGTTGTCGAACCGGCGGCGGACCGTTCGGGCGCGCGTGACCGCCAATGGCTTTCGCGAACTCGATGTCCTGCTCGCCCATTGGGTCGGCATCGTCGCGATGCGCCCGGTCCGGATGGCGGAGATCGACCATTGGCGGGAGGCGGATGCGGCCGACGATAGGGGCGGCGGTGGCTTTACCATTGCCGACATCCTGCGCATCGCCACCGAATATCGCCACGCGGCGCCCTGCCTGTCGGATGGTCTGTTGGATTGTCCATCGGGCATCGCCGGATGTGACCTGGCGGCCTGATCCCGTTTCTCTCTCGCGAAAGGCATGATCATGCGAGACTCCGAACTGTTCGAGCAGCGCGCCACCGAATGCCGCGATCAGGCGGCGGCGACCGACCTGGCCAATGTCCGCGAACGATGCCTTCGTTCCGGGGCGGCATGGTCCGCCATGGCCCAGCGATCCAAGCGTACCGAAGCGGCCCGGGATGCGCGGGCCGTCCATGACGCGACGCCGGGGCAGGACACCGGGGGCACCGTCTAGCGCCGGCCATTCTCGCTCCCGATCAGCGAGGATAACGACAAACCGGGGCCAACGATCGTGGCGACGAACCGTTGAAGCCGTTGCCGCTCGCCGCCTTCCCGTGCACACAGGCTGAAAAAGGGCGAGGGGATGCGATGCGCGGGGCAATGATTGGGGCGATGATGGCGCTGGGCCTGGCGACGCCGCTGGCCGCGCAACAGACTGAGGTTCCGCGCATCGTCACCAAGGCGGGGCGCCATGCGCTGCTGGTCGATGGCCGCCCCTTCCTGATGCTGGGCGCGCAGGTCAACAATTCCAGCAACTATGCCGCTGCGCTGCCCAAGGTCTGGCCGGTCCTCGACCGGATCCACGCCAATACGGTCGAGATCCCCGTCGCCTGGCAGCAGATCGAGCCCGTCGAGGGACAGTTCGACTTCCGCTTCGTCCAGACGCTGCTCGACCAGGCGCGCGCGCATGACAAGCGCGTCGTGCTCCTCTGGTTCGCGACGTGGAAGAATACCTCGCCCGGCTATACGCCCGATTGGGTCAAGCTCGACAATCGCCGCTTCCCCCGGATGAAGACGCGCGGAGGGCAGGATCATTACGCGCTGACCCCGATGGCGCGCACCACGCTGGAGGCGGACAAGCGCGCCTTTGTCCGGTTGATGACCTATCTGAAGGACCATGATCCGCAGAACACGGTCATCATGGTCCAGCCCGAGAACGAAGTGGGCAGCTATCGCAATCCGCGCGATTATTCGGCCACGGCGCAGCGCCTGTTCGAACAGCCGGTGCCCGAGGCGCTGAGCCGCAGGCTGGGCAAGCCGCGCGGGAATTGGGCGGCGGTGTTCGGGGCCCAGGCCGACCGGGCGTTCAACAGCTGGTATACCGCGCGCTACATCAACGCGATCGTCGAGGCGGGAAAGGCGGTGAAGCCGCTGCCCATGTACGTCAACGCCGCGCTGGCGGGGCCGTCCAACGTGCCCGATCCGGACGGCGTAGCGAGCGGCGGGCCGCAGCAGGACGTGCTCGACATCTGGAAGGTCGCCGCCCCCGCGATCGACGCCGAGGCGCCCGACATTTATGACCGGGACAGCCGCAATGTCGGTCTCTATCTCGACGCCTATGCACGGCCCGATAATCCGCTGCTGGTGCCCGAGATCGGCAATGACCGGGCATTTGCCCGCTATGTCTACGAAGCGCTGGGGCGCGGGGCGATCGGCTTTGCGCCGTTCGGCATGGATGATACCGGCTTCTTCAACTATCCGCTGGGCGCCAAGGCCCTGGATACCGCGACGCTCGACGCCTTTGCCGGGCCTTATGGCGCGGTGGCGGGGGTGATGCGCGACTGGGCGCAGGCGGCGTTCGCGCATCCGAGCTGGGGCGCGGCCAGACCCGATGACGGCGGCGACCGAGAGACGGTGCTGGGCGACTGGCGCATCCGGGCGGAATTCGGCCAGTGGCAGTTCGGCGAGAAGAGCTGGACCTGGCTGAAATCCGAGCCCGCGCCTTGGAAGGCCGAGCCGGTCGGCGGCATGGCGGTGGTCCAGCTGTCGCGCGACGAATTCCTGATGGTGGGCGACCATGTCCGAGCCCGCTTCGAGCCCGCGACGCCGGACCCCAGGGCGATGATCGTCCGGGTCGAGGAGGGGCATTTCGCCGAAGGGCATTGGGTGATGGATCGCATCTGGAATGGCGACCAGACCGATTACGGCATCAATATTATCGACCGGCCGGTGGTGCTGAAGGTCGTGATGGGTCGCTATCGCTGACGCGCGGGCAGGGTGAGGCGCATGGTCGTGCCGCGCTCGGCCTCGGCAAGGTCGAGTGTGCCGCCCGACCCGGCGAGCAGCGCCCGCGCGATCGACAGGCCCAGCCCGGTGCCGCCGCTTGTCCGGCGTGAGGTGAAGAAGGGCTCGAAGATGCGATCCCGGTCGCCGGGCGGGATGCCGGCGCCATTGTCGATGACATGGACGACCACGGGGGCAGTGGCTTCGACCCGGATCGTGATCCGGTCCGCCCCGGCCTGAAGGCCATTTTCGATCAGGGTGGTGAGGACCGCCTCCAGCGGTTCCGGGGCGATGACGACCCGGACCTGGGGGGCGTCAGCCTCGACCGCGATCGAGATCCCGTTCCTGCGATGCGCATCGGCCAGCTTCAGGGCGACGCCGACGACATCGCTCTCGCCGTCCGCCGCGCTGGTCATGTCCGCGCGCGCCAGGTCGAGCAGGCGCGAGACGAGCAGGGTGAGCCGCCCCGCATCGGCATCGGCATTGGCCAGGAAACGCCTGCGCTCGGCATCGGACATGGTGGCGCCGTGATCCTGCAGCAGTTCGATCGCCCCGCGAATGCCGGTCAGCGGCGTTTTGAACTCATGGCTGACCGCATGGGCGAAGTTGCGCAGATAGAGCGATCGCGCCTCGATCGCCTCCGCCATGACGGTGAAGTCGCGATATAGGTCCTGGATCTCGGTCGCAGCGGTCGCCGGAATGGCGGGCACCGTGCCGCGCCCCGCCGCCACGTCGCGCGCGGCATCCTGCAATTCCTCGATCGGCCGGGCGATACCGCGTGAGAGCAGGCCCGACAGCAGGATCAGGGCGGCGAGGATCGCGGCGATACCGATGACGATCTTGCCCCAGTCCTGATACAGGCCGACGAAAAGCGAACGCGCGGATCGGGAGACCAGCACCACCCCGACGACCCGGTCGCCGACCAGGATCGGCCGCGCATAATGGACCCGTGTGGCGGCGGCGCGTGACAGCCAGTCGAAGCGGAAGACCGCCCGATAGTCCGAATTGCGCCGCAGCACGGTGCGCGGTGCTCCGGCCAGCGCGGCGGCGACCTCGGGCAGATCGGCATAGCTGCCGCGATCCGGTGAGCCGGTGACGATCCGCCCATCCCGGTCGAGCAGGATGATCGAGGCGAGCGTGGCGTTCCGCGTCGCCGCCAGTACCGGCAGCAGGCGCTCGGCGGCCGATCGGGCGTCCGGGCTGGGCGCGCCGCTCGGCCGGGGCTTGGGGCGCTCGGGCAGGATCGGTGTCGCGCTGAGATCGACGGCCGTATCGACCGCGCCGCCATAAGGACCGATCGTCCTGGGGGCGAAGCGGGTGACGGGGCGCCCCGGCGGCGCATCGGGCCAGAGAATCGCGGCACTGGCGGCGAGCACGGCCCCTTGCGCCTCCAGTTCGGCCTCGGTCTGGCGGACCAGCGTATTTTCATAGACGCGCAGGGCGACCGCACCGACACCGGGCAGGGCGGCTACCAGGAAGAAGCTGGCGAACAGATAGGTGCGCAGGGACAGGCGCGGCCAGTGGCGCTTCGCCCAATTCTTGGCGTGGGAGATCACGCCGTCGCGCCGCCGCACGCTCCCAGCCGGTATCCGATCCCGGCGCGCGTCTCGATCAGGTCGGTGCCGCCCCGCTCGGCGAATTTGGCGCGCAGGTTGCGGATATGGCTGTCGATCGTCCGGTCGGTGACGGCGAAGCCCGGCCCGTGGAGCCGGTCAATGATCGCCTCCCGGCTGAACACCTTGGCGGGCATGACGGCGAGCGTGCGCAGGATCGAGAATTCGGTGACGGTCAGCGGCACTTCCACCCCCGCCCAGCGTGCCTGCCACCCCTCGATGTCCAGGGTCAGGCGGCCATGGCCGATGACTGTGCCCGCCGTCTCCACCTGCGGCGGATGCGCATGGGTGCGGCGCAGGATCGCCATGACCCGCGCCACCACCTCGCGCGGGGAAAAGGGTTTGACGACATAATCGTCCGCGCCCAGCTCGATCCCCAGCACGCGGTCGATCTCGTCGTCGCGCGACGACAGGAACAGGATCGGCGTCTCGCCGCCGCTCCGCAGCCGCCGACAGACCTCCAGCCCGTCCATGCGCGGCATGTTGATGTCCAGGACGACCAGGTCCGGCCGATGCTGCGCCACCTCGGCCAGCGCCGCCTCGCCGTCCGCCGCCTCGATTGTGTCGAGTCCCGCCTTGCCGAGTGCGAAGACCAGCAACTGGCGGATATTGGGATCGTCGTCGGCGACCAGGATCGTGCGGGGCATGGGGCACAGGATCATGACTGGTGCGGCTCCGTCAATACATCCTCCGGGACCGGCACCAACTGGCCACAGGACTGGAGACCGGGGGGCTTGGGGCGTCGTCCCACCAGTGTCCTTGCGGCCGATAGCCGCCGCGCATTGCGCCAGGTCCAGCTATGCCAGTCGGCTTGTTCGCTTTCGAGCTGTGCGAGCGTGCTGGCGATCAAAATGCGGGTGCGGTCGCGCAGGATCGGTCCTGCCGCGCGCCGCTCCAGAGCGATCAGGGGCAGAAGCGCCGATGGCCCCAGGCCGTCCAGATAGCATAGGTCGATATCCGCTGCGCTGCGGGCATGCGCCACGTTCCAGCTGGCGGCGATCGCGCCCAGGTCGCTGGCGCATCCGGCGGTCAGCACGACCCCGGCGGCCAGCGCATTGGCGTTGACCAGCCACCGCGCCGAGCGCCCGCGCAGCATCCGCCAGACGATCAGCGCCAGCCCCAGCGCGACCAGCCCCATCCAGGCGAGCGCCGCGATCCGCCATCCGCTGAGCCCGAAGGCCGCGATATAATCGACCGTCCGCAGGATGCTGGAGGCGACCAGGAGAATGTTCTGCGCGACCCACAGCACGATCAGGCGGCGGACCAGCCGGTCCCGCGACCGCCCGGCGACCAGCACGAACCCGCCCGCCAGCAAGGCGGTCACGATCAGCGGATAGGCACCGCGATGCGCATAATCGGCGAGCGTGACGCCATGGGGCAGGGGGGCACCGCTCCACAGAAAGGCGAGGTCGAGCGCGTTCTGCACGGCGAAGATCAGGTTGAACGTCGCCAGCGACAGGATCAGCGTCGCACGCCCGATCGGCGGCAGCGACGCCGGGCCGGGCCGGGCGATGAATCCCTGCGGCAGCAGCGTCCGGCGCGGGCGCAGGCTCGACCAGATCATCACCAGGAAGAGAAGCGAGAACAATATGCGCGCCGTCAGATCGGACAGGCCGGGAAGGCGCACCGAGGCGAAGGCCTGTTCGATCAGCGGATTGGCCTGGGCGAACAGGGTCAGGAACAACGCGCTGCCCAGCACCGGCACGACCAGCATTGCCGCTACCGCGATCGCTCGGCGCCCCGGCCGACGGCGGCGCGCGCGGGCGATCCGCGCGGCGTCACGAAAGGGTGCGACCAAGCTGCCTAGGCCATGGGCGAACAACCGTCCCGCCCAGTGCATCGCGTCGTCGAACTGGCGCAACGGCAGCAGCGTCGCCATGCCGATCGACACGCCGAACAACAGCCATTTGAGCGGCCCCGGATTGTCGACCAGCATCACCCCGAACAGCGTCGCCATCGCGACCGCGACCCGCGCCAACCGGCTGGCGCGGACATCGGGGCGCAGGAGCAGCAACAGGACGGTCCAAGCCAATGCGAAGCCGCCCAGCGTCCAGCCGGGCTCCTCGCCATAGAAGAACAGATGCGCCAGCCCGACCAGCGCAGCCGCGCCGATCAGTTTGATCCCGAAGGTGAAGCGTCTGGATGTGATGACGGTCATGCCGAACTCCCTTGTCGGGACCAGTTATGCCGCCCGGGATATGGAGGGCGGCCGGTCGGCGCGTCGTTCATCCTGTGTGGATCATGTGCAGAAACGGTGCAGAGGGCGCTTCGCCGGACGCGGCGATAAAGGGCTTTGCAGCCCAGTCCCAAGGGCTTAGCCTTGGCCTTCCGCACGAATGACCGGGATATCTTCATGCAGCGTCGCCAGTTCCTCGCCTCCGCCAGTCTTGCCGCCGTCACCGCCGCCTTGCCGCGCCTTGCGCAGGCGGCCGGGGGGGCGCGGGATGCGGAGCTGCGGGCGATGCTCGATCGCTTTTTCTATGCGCGGCTGGAGGACAGTCCCGAACAGGCGACCTCGCTGGGGCTCGACACCGGGCCGCGCGCTTATCTGAAGGCCAAGCTCGACGATGTCTCGCGCGCTGGCGAGGCGCGGCAGTTCGCCCGCGCCCGGCAGGAGCTGGCGCAACTGCGGAGCATTCCCCGTGACGCGCTGGGGGAGGCGGCACGGCTGGACTATGACATTGTCGGCTATGGCCTGGACCGGGTCGTTGCGGGCGAGCGCTTCGGCTACGGGGCGAGCGCGGGCCGCTATGCGCCTTATGTGCTGAGCCAGTTGTCGGGCGCCTATCGCGACGTGCCCGATTTCCTGTCGGGCCAGCACCGGGTGACGAACGCCGCCGATGCCGACGCCTATGTCGCGCGCGTGGAGGCGCTGGCAGGCGCGATCGACGCGGAAACTGCGAGACAGCGGGAGGACGCGGCCAGGGGCGTGTTCGCACCGGACTATATCCTCGACACGACGCTCAAACAGCTGGGGGCGGTCCGCGACAAGGCGCCCGAGGCGACCGGCCCGGCTATGGACCTCGCCGCCAAGCTGAAGGCCGCCAATCTGCCGCCCGACCGGGCCGGGATGGTGGCGAAGGTGATGGCCGAGCGGGTCTTCCCCGCGCTTGACCGGCAACGGGCGCTCGTCACCGAATTGCGCGGCCGGGCGGTGCATGATGCGGGCGTCTGGCGGCTGCCCGATGGCGCGGCCTATTATAGCGCCGCGGTGGCGGCGGCGACCACCACCGAGATGTCGGGCGACGAGATCCACCGGCTCGGCCTAGCCCAGGTGGCCGAGATCGGCGGCCGGATCGACACCATCCTGAAGGCGCAAGGGTTGCGCCAGGGCAGCGTCGGCGAACGGCTGGTCGCGCTCAACAAGCGGCCGGACCAGCTCTATCCGAACACCGATCCGGGGTGCGAGGCGCTGCTCGAACAATTGCGGTCGCAGCTGGCGGCGATGACCCGCCGTCTGCCCGAACAATTTGCGGTCCTGCCCAAGGCGCCGGTCGAGATCCGCCGCGTGCCGGAGGCGATCCAGGCGGGGGCGCCGGGTGGCTATTACCAGTCCGCCTCGCTCGACGGGACACGGCCCGCCATCTATTTCATCAACCTGCGCGATACGTTCGACCGGCCCAAATTCGGGTTGGCGACGCTCACCTATCACGAGGCGGTGCCGGGCCATCACCTGCAGGTCATGTCGGCGCTGGAGAGCCAGGACATTCCGCTGATCCGCCGTCGCGGTTTCTATTCGGGCTATTCGGAAGGATGGGCACTCTATTCCGAACAGCTGGCCGACGAGATGGGGATGTATGAAGGCAATCCGCTCGGCCAGGTCGGCTATCTGCAATCCCTGCTGTTCCGCGCGACCCGGCTGGTCGTGGATTCGGGGATGCACGCCAAGCGCTGGAGCCGCGAGAAGGCGACCAACTATCTGATCGCCACCACCGGCATCGCGCGCGGACGCAGCCAGGGCGAGATCGACCGCTACACCGTCTGGCCGGGCCAGGCGTGCAGCTACAAGATCGGGCATACCGTCTGGACGCGGTTGCGCGACGAGGCGAAAGCGAAGGCAGGGGCGCGCTGGGATCCCAAGGTCTTCCACCATGTCCTGACGCTGGGCGCGATGCCGCTCGACGTGCTGGAGCGGGTGGTGCGCGAACGGATGGTTTAGAGCGGGGCGACTTCCGACGTAGCGTCCTTCCCTAGCCCCTCTCTGAGGGGAGAGGGTTGCGCAGACTTGGTCTTTGCATAGCAAAGACTTAGTCGGAGCTGGGTGAGGGGTGGGCGCGCGAAGCGCGCGAGCCGAAGGCTCGCTCAACCCCTCACCCAAACTGCGCTAGCCAGCACGCTGGCTAGCTCCGCTAACCCTCTCCCCTGTCCAGGGGAGAGGGAAAGAATGCGCGAACTGAATGCCGATCGGCTCTGGGATGCATGGCGTTTTCTTAAATCCCTCGCATCTTTTTAAGGGGCGAGGGGCGGAAAGGCTTACAGAATATCGACCCGTCCCAAAGCTTGGCCAAAGGCTGCACGGGCGGATAGGAACGGTGGCGGAGGATTACGATCATGACCATGCCACGCCGCCGTCTCGCCCTTTCGTCGTTGTTGCTCGCCGCCTTGTCCTTTGGCGGCACTATGGCGCGTGCCGTCGATGCCGCGCCGCGCGATCTGGGCGACTGGACGCTGGCGCCCAGCGAGGACGGGCAGGGGTGTTTCCTCACCCGCGTCTATAAGCGGCTAGGGGGCACGACCTTGCTCCTGGGGCTGGACCGCGACGGGTCGAACCACCTGACCGTGCTTAACGACAATTGGTCGATCAAGCCCAAGGAGCGCCTGTCGCTCGACTTCCGGCTGACCAGCGGCGGCTATCCGAAGCATTTCGCGGTCGGCCTGGCCTTGGACGGAAAGCGGGGCTTCGTGACCAGTTTCGAGAGCGCCTTTCCAACCTATTTCGCCAAGTCGCAGCGGCTGGACATTGCGCGCGGCGATGTGCCGGTCGAGCGCCTGATGCTGGACGGCAGCGGCGCGGCGATCGCGGCGTTGCGCGATTGCGTCACGGCGCAAACCGCCGCTCCCGCCAAGGCTTCGCGTGATGACGCTGCGCTTGACGGTATCCCGCGCGACCCATTTTCGAAGAAGTCGCGTCGAAAGTGACAATAGCTGAACGCAGGATTAATAAGATTACATAGATCAGCGTGGTCGTGAGCTTTTAACAGATAACCATTGGTCGGGGAACTGGCACGGCTGAACAGAATGGGGATTGTCGAACTTTTTCCGCTCAGCTTCGTTGTTGCGGTTGCTTAACGAGTGGAAGAACAGCTTATGTCTGCTTATGCGTCCAAATCCCTGATCGCGCTGGTGTCGTTGGCGGGTGCCGTCAGCCTCGGCGGGTGCGCCACCAAATCCTTCGTTCGGGAACAGATCGCGCCCGTCAGCCAACGCGTCGACTCGCTCGAACAGCGGCTCCAGCAGACCGACGGCACCGCCAAGGCGGCGCTGGCCGAGGCGCAGGCCGCGTCGGGCCAGGCCCAGGCCAATGGCCAGCGGCTGGACCAGCTGGGCGGCCGTGTCGACGGCCTCGACCAGCGCATGACCGCGCAGGAACAGAAGCCCGCGCGTCGCCCGCGCCATTGATCCTTTCGGTCCAAGCGACAGCTTGACCCCATGACGTGCCGGTCCTTCCCCTTTGAACCGGGGAAGGACCGGCCTTTTGCGTGAGTCCTCTGCCCCGATGAAATTCCTGATGGTGCCGCTGGCCGGGCTGGCCCTGTTCCTTCCGGCGATCGGCGACGCGCGCCGGGTCGAGCCGCCCAAGGTGGCCGCGCGCCAGACGCGCCCCAAGGCTCCGGCCGAGCCGGCTCCCATGCTCACCCCGTCACCGGAGGCCCAGCGCGTGATCGCATGGGTCGGCCGCGCGAAGGATAATCGCGGATTGCCCTGGGCGGTGGTCGACAAGGTCAATGCGACCCTGTTCCTGTTCGCGCCCGACGGTACGCGGATGGCCGCGGTGCCGGTCCTGATCGGCATCATGCCGGGCGACGATGCCAACCCCGGCGTCGGCACCAAGACGCTGGCCTCGCTCGGCCCGGCCGAAAAGACGACGCCTGCCGGGCGGTATCTGGCCAAGTTCGGCCTGCCGGTGGCGGGCGAGCGCGTCCTGTGGGTCGATTATGCGACCTCGGTCGCGCTGCATCCGATCCCCAAGGATGCGGGCGCCAGGGAAAAGCGGCGCGAGCGGATGCTGTCGCCCACGCCGGACGACAATCGGATCACCTTCGGCTGCATCAACGTGCCGCAGGCCTTCTATGCCAAGCAGCTGCGACCGACCTTCCGCAAGAAGGGCGGCTATGTCTATGTCCTGCCGGATACCAAGCCGATCGAGGACGTCTTCCCGATGCTCCGCGCGCAGCCTTCGGCCTAAAGGCGCTTGCCCATGCGGATCAGCGGCACGCGGACTCCGTCGACCGGAGCGGACAGGACGGGCTCGATCGTTTCATAGCCACAGGCGCGGTAGAGCGGCTCGCCCGCCAGCGTGGCCATCATCTCGGCCGAGTGGAAGCCCGCATCCTGTGCGGCCGCCTCGCACCGCGCCAGGATCGCGCGGCCCAGGCCCCGTCGCGCGAAATCGGGATCGACATACATCGCCCGGATGCGCGCCGGGTCGCGGGCGGGATCGAGCATGGTCGCGTCGCGCAGCTTCTGGCTATGATCGCCGCCATAAAGCGTCGCCCGCGCGCTCCAGCCGCCGCAGGCTGCCAGCCGCCCATTCTTCTCGGCAAGCAGATAGGTACCGTCGGCGATCAATTGTGTATCCAGTCCCATGACAGACCGGCTGGCGGTGATTTGGGCGGGCGTGAGAAAGTCTTGCTGAAGCACGGCGATGGCGCGTTCCATCAGCGCTGCGATGGCGGGAATGTCGGAGGTCTCGGCCCAGCGAAAGGAAAACATGTCTCTTGTTCGGGACAAATTTCCCGATCCGTCAATGAAGATATGGTGAACGGTGACAATCGACACCAGTCACAAGCTGGGATAAGCCGGTCAGATGGCAGACATTCCTCAAACCCCGCTGCTCGACACGGTCCACACTCCCGACGACCTGCGTCGGCTGGCCCCCGAACAGCTGCGGCAACTCGCCGACGAATTGCGGACCGAGACGATCTCGGCGGTGGGCACCACCGGCGGCCATCTCGGCTCCGGGCTGGGTGTCGTCGAGCTGACGGTCGCGCTCCACTATGTCTTCAATACCCCCGACGACCGGCTGATCTGGGACGTCGGCCATCAATGCTATCCGCACAAGATCCTGACCGGACGGCGCGACCGTATCCGCACCATCCGCCAGGGCGGCGGCCTGTCGGGCTTCACCAAGCGATCGGAAAGCGAATACGACCCGTTCGGCGCGGCGCACAGCTCGACCTCGATCTCGGCCGCGCTCGGCTTTGCGGTGGCCAACAAGCTCGCGGGGACGCCCGGCAAGGGCATCGCGGTGATCGGCGACGGCGCGATGTCGGCGGGCATGGCCTATGAGGCGATGAACAATGCCGAACAGGCGGGCAATCGCCTGGTCGTCATCCTGAACGACAACGACATGTCGATCGCTCCGCCGGTCGGGGGCCTGTCAGCGTACCTGTCGCGCATGGTGTCGAGCCGCGAATTCCTTGGCGTGCGCGACGTGCTCAAGAAGCTCGCCAGGCGTTTCCCGCGTCCGATCCAGAAGGCGGCGCAGAAGACCGACGAGTTCGCGCGCGGCATGACCATGGGCGGCACGCTGTTCGAGGAGCTGGGTTTTTATTATGTCGGCCCGATCGACGGTCACAATCTCGACCATCTGATCCCAGTGCTGGAGAATGTCCGCGACGCCGAGCAGGGGCCGATCCTGATCCATGTCGTCACCAAGAAGGGCAAGGGCTATGCCCCGGCCGAGGCGGCGGCGGACAAATATCACGGCGTCCAGAAGTTCGACGTCATCACCGGCGCCCAGGCCAAGGCGCCGCCGGGCCCGCCGGCCTACCAGAACGTCTTTGGCGAGACGCTGGCGAAGGAAGCGGAGAGCGATCCGCGCATCTGTGCGATCACGGCGGCGATGCCCTCGGGCACCGGCCTCGACAGGTTCGCCAACGCGCATCCCGATCGCTTCTTCGACGTCGGTATCGCCGAGCAACATGCCGTAACCTTCGCGGCGGGTCTGGCGGCGCAGGGAATGCGGCCCTTCTGCGCCATCTATTCGACCTTCCTGCAGCGCGCCTATGACCAGGTGGTCCATGACGTGGCGATCCAGAACCTGCCGGTCCGCTTCGCGATCGACCGTGCGGGGCTGGTCGGTGCGGACGGTGCGACCCATGCGGGCTCGTTCGACGTCACCTATCTGGCCAGCCTGCCCAATATGGTGGTGATGGCCGCCGCCGACGAGGCGGAGCTGGTCCATATGGTCCATACCTGCGTCAACCACGATAGCAGCCCGATCGCGGTCCGCTATCCGCGCGGGAACGGCGTCGGCGTCGCGCTGCCCGAGACGCCGCAGCTGCTGGAGATCGGCAAGGGCCGGGTCGTGCGCGAGGGCAAGAAGGTCGCGATCCTGTCGCTCGGCACCCGCCTGGCCGAGGCGCTCCGCGCCGCCGACACGCTGGAGGCCAAGGGGCTGTCGACCTCGGTCGCCGACCTGCGCTTCGCCAAGCCGCTCGACGAGGCGCTGATCCGCCGGATGCTGACCACGCATGAGGTGGCGGTGACGATCGAGGAGAATGCGATCGGGGGCTTCGGCGCGCATGTCCTGACTATGGCGTCGGACGAAGGGCTGATCGACGGTGGGCTGAAGCTGCGCACGATGCGCCTGCCCGACATCTTCCAGGATCAGGACAAGCCCGAGGTGCAGTACGCCCAGGCCGGTCTCGACGCCGATGCGATCGTCGAGACGGTGTTGAAGGCGCTGCGCCATAATAGCGCGAACGTGCCCGAGGGCGCCCGCGCATGATCCGGGGCTGGACCGCCGTCATCGTCTTCACGACGCTGGCGGTGGTCATGATGGTCGGGGTGAATGTCCGCATGTGGCGGCGGATGAAGGCCACCACGGCCGCGGCAAAGGCCGAGGCGGCGCGGGAAGAGCGCGAAAACGACGGCAGTTCCGACCTCCGTTCAGCCTGAGCGAAGTCGAAGGCCAATGGAAACCCTCACCACTCGGCGTTCCCCGGCGAAGGCCGGGGCCCAGTTGCTGCCCGGATGAGATGGCGCGGTGAACCTGCGTGGGAGGCGACTGCCACCGATCGCCATGGCCTCCCACTCGCCGTCTCTACCCCTCTCGGCCTCACAGAAACTGGGCCCCGGCCTCCGCCGGGGAACGCGAAGTGGTGGGGCTCGCCCTTGGCCTTCGACTCCGCTCAGGCTGAACGGTGTTTGGGTGCTCCTCGACCACCGTTCGCGCTGAGCGAAGTCGAAGCGCAGGCCCCGACATCCGCCGAGAATCCGGCTTCGGCACCGATTCACCGCCCCAGATAATGCGCCTGCGCCGCATCGGTCGCGTTCACCGCCAGAACCGCACGCGCCTCGCTGGGCGATAACGGGCCGGAGGGCGTCGGCCTGTCCATTCCGCTGGCCGCGATCACCCGGCCGAGCAATTCCTGCCCCTCCTGCCACCAGCCGAGCCCACTCGCGGCATTGATATGCCCCTGATGCCCGGCATCGACGAAGTGGCTGCCCCAATCGACCGCCAGGCTGTGCGCGCGTTCGATCGAGATCCAGGGATCGTCCTGGCTCGCGACCAGAATCGAGGGGAAGGGGAGCGGCGTGCGGGGGCTGGGCGCGAAGCCCTTCAACGCCTCCGGCGCATCGGCCCGATCGACATCGGCGGGCGCGACCAGCAAGGCGCCCGCGACGGGCCAGCCATAGGGTTGCGGCGACAGCTCCGCCCACCAGGCGACCGCCAGGCAGCCCAGCGAATGGGCTGCCAGGATCACGGGCGCCTGCGCCTGCCGGATCGCCTGGTCCAGCCGCGTGACCCAGGCATTGCGGTGCGGCGTCGACCACATGCCCAGTTCGACCCGGATTGTGTCGGGTCGCGCCTCTTCCCACAGGCTTTGCCAGTGCGAGCGGCCCGAGCCGCCAAGTCCCGGTACGGTGAGGACCGTTGGTTTGCGGGCCTCATAGGATGCGAACGAACCCATATGGCATCTCCTCGATAGGGCCGGGACGACTCCCGATCCTGTGAGGGAAGATATTCCCACTAAAAAGATAGGCAATAGGCATCGCGCCCAGTGGATGACGGCTTGCGACGGACCGAGCCCGGCGGTAGGGGCGGGCATGGCCAAGCTGCGTGTCGACCAGATGCTCGTGGACCGCGGACTCGTGGAGTCCCGTTCGCGCGCGCAGGCGCTGGTGATGGCGGGCCTCGTCTTTTCGGGCGAAACGAAGATCGCCAAGCCCGGCCAGCAACTGGCCGAGGATGCGGGCCTGGAGGTGCGCGGGCGCGACCATCCCTGGGTCTCGCGCGGCGGCATCAAGCTGGCCCATGGACTGGAGCATTTCGGCTGGGACGTGACCGGAGCGGTTGCGATCGACGTCGGCAGCTCGACCGGCGGCTTTACCGACGTGCTGCTGCAAAAGGGCGCCGCGCGTGTCTATGCGGTCGACAGCGGGACCAACCAGCTCGCCTGGTCGCTCCGCCAGGACCCGCGCGTGATCGTCCATGAACAGACGAGCGCGCGCATCCTGACCGAGGCGCATATTCCCGAGCCCGTCGACATGATCGTGTGCGACGCCAGCTTTATCGGCCTGGCGAAGGTGCTCGAACGGCCTTTGGGCTTCGCCAGACCCGGCGCACGGCTGCTGGCGCTGATCAAGCCGCAATTCGAGGCGGGGCGCGAAGAAGTGGGCAAGGGCGGCGTGGTCCGCGACCCGGCGGTCCATCAGCGGGTCTGCGATCAGGTCGTCGCCTGGCTGACGGACATCGGCTGGGCGGTGGCAGGAGTCGTACAGAGCCCGATCACCGGTCCAGAGGGCAATATCGAGTTTTTGGTGGCCGCATCCCGAAATTGAACGGGACGGGGTCTATTACGTTCACCTTATCCATTTACGGCACCCGGTCGCTGGGGCAGATCGGCGGCTATCATGGCGAAAGAGAGACGAGTGGGTACGATCGCATCAAAAGGGCAGTTGCGGATGTCGTTCCTGCGCTGGGCGATCGTCATCGTGCCACTGATCCTGCTGCTGGGCTTCGCGTCGGGCCGCGTGGTGCCCTCGGGCAGCGAGAATAGCTGGTATGTCGCGCTGACCAAGTCCGAGCTGAACCCACCGGGCTGGGTGTTTCCGATCATGTGGACGACGCTCTACATCCTGATCGGCCTGGCCTTGTCGATGATCGTTCATGCGCGCGGTGCAAAGGGGCGGGGCGTTGCGATCGGGCTGTTCGTGATCCAGTTCCTGCTCAACCTGTCCTGGACGCCGCTTTTCTTCGGCGCGCACAAGGTCGGAACGGCGCTGTTCGTCATCATCGCCATCCTGCTGCTGTCGATTGCGACCACCGCCGCTTTCGCGCGCATCCGCAAGGGCGCGGCCTGGTTGATGGTCCCCTATCTGGTGTGGCTGTCCTTTGCGGGTGTCCTCAACTGGCGGATCGACCAGCTGAATCCGGGTGCGGAAAGGCTTGTGCCGGGGGCCCAGACCTCCCAAATGCTTTGAAACGATTTTTGGGAATTTGACATGCAGGCCGACAACAAGCTGTTCGACGATTTCGCCAAGGTGATGAACGGCCTGGCCGGGACCGTGGCGGGCATGGGGCGCGAGGCCGAGGCGAGCGCCCGTTCGCGCGCGCGCGAGTGGATCGGCGGGCTGGACTTCGTCAGCCGCGAGGAGTTCGAGGTTGCCAAGGCGATGGCGGTCGCCGCGCGTGACGAAGCCGATGCGCTGAAGGCGCGCCTGGACGCACTGGAAGCCCGGCTCGCTGGTGCGACGACCGGGGCCGAATCCTGACCGAAATCCCGGGCCAGGGATGGCGGACCGGCCGATCGCGGCCGACAGCTATCCACAGAAATCGGTCATCGGCCGCTTGCAGCGGACCCCTGAGCGGTGCAACCTGCGTCGGTCTGGGTTTGTTCGCAAGGGCCAGTGATGCTTGAATCGACCGATCATGAAGCCGATGAATCGGCCCCCATCGACATGCTGGAGGCGTATTTCGCCGCCCATGGGTGGGAGCATGAGCGTCACGACGAAGAGATCGTCGCGACCGTCAAGGGCAGCTGGGCGACCTATGAGCTTCGCGCCCTGTGGCGCGACGATGATAGCGTCCTGCAATTCCTGGCTTTCCCCGACATCAAGGTGACCGAGGATCGCCGCGCCGGTATCTATGAGACACTGGCGTTGGTCAACGAGCAGCTGTGGATCGGTCATTTCGAACTCTGGTCGAACAGCGGCATCCTGCTGTATCGCCATGCCACGATGGTCGATGGCGGCGAGGAGGGCACCATCTCCCTGTCCGCCACCGAGCTGCTCGTTGAATCGGCGATCGAGGAGTGCGAGCGCTTCTATCCGGTGTTCCAGTTCGTGCTATGGGGCGGAAAGACGCCCCGCGAGGCGCTGGCCGCCGCGCTGATCGAGACCCAGGGCGAGGCCTGACATGGCGGATGGCGGCTTTCCGGTCGGACCCATCTGGCTGGTCGGATGCGGCAACATGGCCGGCGCGATGCTGCATCGCTGGCTGGCCGAGGGGCTCGACCCAGCCCAGGTCACCGTCATCACCCGCAGCGGCACTCGCGCGCCCGAGGGTGTTCGGTCGCTGACCGCCTTGCCGGTCGACGAAAGCCCGGCAGTGCTGATGCTGGGGTTCAAGCCGCAACAACTCGACGCTATCGCGCCCACCCTGGTGCATCTGAACCCCGCGATCCTGTTGTCGATCCTGGCAGGTGTCGAGGCAGCGGCGCTGGCCAGCCGGATCCCGGCCGGCGCGGTGGTGCGAATGATGCCCAACCTGCCCGTCGCGATCGGGCAGGGGGTGACCGCGCTCTATACGCGCTCGACCGACCAAGCGGTCCGTGAAGCGGCCGAGGCGCTGGCCCGGCCGCTGGGACTTGCGCCATGGATCGAGGACGAGGCGCAGTTCGACGCGGTCACCGCGCTTGCCGGATGCGGCCCGGCCTTCGTCTTTCGCTTCATCGACGCCGTTGCGCAGGCGGGTGTAGCGCTGGGGCTCGATCCCGAACTGGCCCGGCAGCTCGCGCTGGCGACCGTCGACGGGGCAGGGGCCATGGCGATCGGCGCGGATGCGTCACCCGCCGTCCTTGCCGACCGGGTGGCCAGCCCCGGTGGTTCGACCCGCGAAGGGCTCAATGTGCTGGATGCCGGGGATGCGCTCAAGCGGCTGATGGCCGACACGCTGGCGGCGTCGGAACGGCGCAATCGTGAAATGGCGGCTGCCGCGCGGGGCTGACTTTTGGTTCAGGCGAAGCCGCGAAGGTGGATTGCTTATGGCAATCTCACTCTTTCATCCACTTGCGGTGGAAGGCCTGGCGGAGCGCCACGCGAGACACCTCCGCGTTCTCCGCGCCTCCGCGCGAAGAAAGGTCAGCCGTCGTTCGACCGCAAATCCTCGATCCGCGCCCGCTCGCTTTCGGGAATGAAACCCTCGAGCACCGTCCAGAAGCCGGTAACAGCCTGCTGCCCCGCTCGCGCATAGGCCTTGGACAGTTTTTCGCGCAACGCGTCGAACAACTCCGCTTCCATCGCCGCTCCGGCAGGCGTCAGCCGCAACAGCCGCTGCCGCCGGTCGCGGTCGCCCGGTCGCGTCTCGACCAGGTCGCGCACCGCCAGCTCGTTGAGCACGCGGCCCAGCGACTGTTTGGTGATCGCCAGCAGGGACAGCAGCTCGCTGACCGTCATGTCGGGCTTGCGCGCCATGAAATAGAGCGCGCGGTGATGGGCGCGGCCCAACCCTTGCGCGGCGAGGCCGCGATCAATCGAGCGCACGAGGTGGCTATTGCCGAAATACAGCAATTCCATCCCCCTACGGAGTTCCGGTTCGCGGAGAAACTGTGCCGATGCGGACTGGTTCGAGGCAGCCATGTTGACCCGTCTACTCACACGTCCTAGGCCACGGCAACCCAAAACAGAGAGATGGTCATGGAAGCGCATCAATCCCTTACGTTTCGGTTCGATCTTTGCCAGGCCCCGGTCGCGGCGAGCGAGCGGTCCGCGCGTCTGGTCGATCCCGGCTTCGGGCGCGTTTTCACCGATCACATGGCCCTGATCCGCTATAGCGACGACAAGGGCTGGCACGATGCGCAGATCACCGCGCGCGTGCCGCTTCAGGTCGATCCGGCCGCGTCGGTCCTGCATTATGCGCAGGAAATCTTCGAAGGGATGAAGGCGTACCGCTTGGCCGATGGCGGCACCGCGCTGTTCCGGCCCGAAGCCAATGCGCGGCGTTTCCAGGACTCGGCGCGCCGCATGGCGATGCCGGAGCTGCCTGAGCATATGTTCCTCGAATCCGTCGAGCGACTGGTCGAGATCGAGCGCGACTGGATTCCCGAGCAGGATGGCGGCGCACTCTATCTGCGTCCCTTCATGTTCGCCAGCGAGGTGTTCCTGGGCGTGAAGCCCTCGGCCGAATATCTCTACATGGTGATCGCGTCCTCGGTCGGCGCCTATTTCAAGGGCGGCGCGCCCGCCGTCTCGATCTGGGTGAGCCAGGGCTATACCCGCGCCGCGCCGGGCGGCACGGGCGCCGCCAAGTGCGGTGGCAATTATGCCGCCAGCCTGCTGGCGCAGAAGGAAGCGATCGCCAATGGTTGCGACCAGGTGGTCTTCCTCGACGCGGTCGAGCGCCGCTGGGTCGAGGAGCTGGGCGGCATGAACGTCTTCTTCGTGTTCGACGACGGCAGCCTGGTGACGCCGCCGCTGACCGGCACCATCCTGCCCGGCATCACCCGCGATTCGATCCTGACCATCGCCCGCGCGCAAGGTCTGACCGTGCGCGAGGAGCCCTATGCCATCGATCAATGGCGCGCCGACGCCGCCAGCGGTCGCCTGGTCGAGGCCTTTGCCTGCGGTACCGCCGCGGTCGTCACCCCGATCGGCAGCGTGGCGGAGCCGGCTGGCCGCTTCACCATCGGTAGCGGCGGCCCCGGCCAGCTGACCACGCGGCTTCGTGAACAGCTGGTCGCGATCCAGCGCGGCCAGGCCCCCGACCCGCATGGCTGGATGCGCCGCCTGGGCGGATGATTTCGCGCCGATAAGGGCTTTTCAACAGCGGCGCGCCGGTTATAAGGCGCGCCTCTCCACTGGGGCGTCGCCAAGCGGTAAGGCAACGGTTTTTGGTACCGTCATACGCAGGTTCGAATCCTGCCGCCCCAGCCAATTTACAGCTAAGTGATTGATCGAACTGGCTAACCCCGGTCCGGATGCCCCAGTATGTACAGTCGACTGTGCCAATGGGGTTTGCGGGGAGATCAACGTCCTTGGCCTCGCTCCAGCATGTCTATCGCCGCGGCCACATTTTCTGGTGGCGCAGGGTTCATTCTTCGTTCCATAATGCACCCATTGACGTTCGCCTGTCGCTCGGGACCCCCGACCGGCTGCAGGCGCGGAACCGGGGCGCGGTGTTGACCGCGTCCTATGATCGGGTGGTGACCATGCTGAACGAACATGTTCGCGCTAATCGCGAGCTGACCGAGCGCGAACTTCAGGCGATCGCCAAGGCGATGTATGAGGAACGCCTTGCCGAGGTCTGTACCGAGCAGCGCGCCACGCCCTATGACGCCGAGCATCATTCAACTACGAACCGCGCCTTCGTCGACTATTTCCGGCGCCTGACGCTGCAGGGCGGGCATATGTCGTTCCTGCCCGACGAACAGCGCAAGCTGGAGGCGGAGGGTTGGGATGCGCAGCGCATCGCCGATCTGCAAACGATCATCGCCTTACGGGAGAACAAGGGCGTCAGTCCGATCCGCCGGGACGAAATCGACCGGCACCTTGCGGCTGCGGGCTTCGCGATCGACGACCGGCTGCGGTGGCTGGTCGAGCTCGCCCTCTATCCGACCTATCGCGACGTCTATGCCGATGCCGAACAGCAATTGCGGACATTAGTGCAGCCCGTCGTCGCGACGGCGTCTCGGCCACCACCACAATCTGTCCATGCGCCGGCCGACGACATATCGCCACAGGTGTCAGCCGGCGTTTCCGGTATTCCGGACGACTGGATGCACTGCGGCCCTGTCGAGGCGGCGGAGCGGATGATTGCGGAAACGCCAAGGCTTCTCGAGCATCGGCGCGACGGCAAGCGCGCGAAGGATAGCGTCGGCGAGCAGACGCTTCGGCAGATCCGCTGGGCGGCGACCCTGCTGCAGAAATCACTGCCAGCGGGGACGCCGCTCTGGAAGGTGACCAAGGCGGACATTCTTGCGTTGGACGGCCATTTCGACAATCTGCCGATCCACTACGGCAAGTCGCCACGCGATCGCGTATTGGAGCAGACGCTCGACGAAGCCGTCGCGCTGGCGGCGGAGGATGTCGCCGACGGCAAGCTGAACATGGACGATATCGGGTTTTCCACTGGCACGACCAACAAGCACTTCAACAAGCTGGCGCAAATCCATGCCTTTATGCGCACCCATGTCGATGCGGCGCCGGTCATCGACTTCGCGCTGTTCACCGTTGCGATTGACGCGGACGAACGCGAAGCCCGAAAGCGCTACACGCGGGAACAGGGCGAAGCGTTGTTCAAGCTGCCACCCTGGACCGGATGCGAGGGGACCGGCGAGCGGCTGGAGGCGGGCAAGACCGTCATCCACGATGGTCTGTTTTTCGTGCTGCTGCTGGTCTGGTATACCGGTGCCCGCCGGGAGGAACTGTGCAAGCTGATGCTGGACGATGTCGAGCATCGGCACGGCATCCACTATCTGCTGATCCGTGCGACTGAGACGGGGCGCGTCAAGAACAAGTCGGCCCGCCGGGTCGTCGTCATTGCGGACGAACTCGTCCGCCTCGGCTTTCTGCGCTACGTCGAGGCGATGCGAGCGGCCGGCGAACGCCTGCTGTTCCCGGAACTGGTGCCCGGCGGCACTACCAAGCGGAAGCTCGGCGATGTCTTCTACAAACTGTGGTGGATGTACATCGCGCCGATGGTGCCCGACCTGAAGCGTGGACAGGCGATGCATTCGGCGCGGCACATGGTGTCGGACGAACTGAAGGATCAGGAAGTCTTCCTCGAATTCCGCAACGATCATCTCGGGCACCGTGGCAAGGGCGGCGAGGGCGAGACGCGCTATCCCGCAGCGGCCTCGCTCCAGAAGCTGAAGTCGGTGGTCGAGAAGATCCCCGTGGTCACGGGGCATCTCCCGGATCAGAGCAAGATCAACCTCTTGCCGGTGGGATTGCGTCAGCCAAGGCCGACGCGGGGCAAGGATCGCGACAGGGAGGAAACAGGCGCCTGACACCCGTCTGTTAGCCCATCACGTGGGGAACGGAATGGCGATGCGTCAGGCCGGGCATATCGCTGCAGTTTGCCGGCGTTGAACGAGCAGCAGGATCACCAGCGCCATGGCCGCCATGCCTGCACCGGCGACCGCGACGGCGGGCAGGCCCAGATTCGCACCGATCACCCCTCCGCCGAGCGCCGCGCCGATCGCATTGCCAAGGTTGAAGGCGCCGATGTTCATCGCCGAGGCAAGGTTCGGCGCATCGGCTGCCGCCACCATTACCCGCATTTGCAACGGCGGTACGATGGCGAAGCTGGCGATGCCCCAGATGAGGATAGCGGCGGCGGCGGCCCATGGCCATTGCATGACGCCCGCGAACACGATCAGCACCGCCGCGAGGAAGGCGAAGCTGCCGATCAGCGTCCGCTCGATCGACCGGTCGGCAAGGCGACCGCCGAGCGTGTTCCCGATCGTCAGCCCGATCCCGTACAGCACCAGCATCGCCGTCACGAACCCGGTCGAGGCGTGGGTTTCCTCGCGCAGGATCGGGACGATGTAGGTGAAGACGGTGAACATCGCGCTGGCACCGACCACGGTCAGCGCCAGTGCCGCCAGCACCGGTCCGCGGGTCAGGACGCGGAGTTCCGCCGCCATGTCGCCCTCCGTCGATGCCGGGAGCGAGGGCAGGGCAAAGCGCAGTGCCACGATCGCCACGGCACCGACGCCGGCAATGCCCGCGAACGCCGTGCGCCAGCCCAGCACCTCGCCGGCCCAGGTCGCGAGCGGCACGCCGCCGATCGTCGCCACCGTCAGCCCGGTTAACATCGCGGCGACCGCGCCCGCGCGCCGGTCGGGCGGCACGAGGCTGGCGGCGACCACCGAGCCGACGCCGAAAAAGGCGCCGTGATTGAACGAGGTGACGATCCGTGCCGCCATCAGCATCCAATAGCCATCGGCGATCGCGGACAATGCGTTGCCGATCGTGAAGATGGCCATCAGCCCGATCAGCAGTGTTCGCCGGTTCACGCGGCCGGTCGTCAGGGTCATCAGCGGCGCGCCGATCAGCACGCCCATCGCATAGGCGCTGACCAGTAGCCCCGCCGCCGGGATCGACACGCCGAGATCGGATGCGATGCCTGGCAGCATGCCCATCGGCGCGAACTCGGTCACACCGATGCCGAACGCGCCCATGGCGAGCGCGAGAAGGGGGAAATTCAGTTTCATCGAATGGCTCCCTTTCGTCAGACGAGTGGCGGGTTCAGGCGGGCGAAGTCCTCCTGCTGCACGTACGGGGTGTGCGGGTACGGCGGCAGCACGGCGCTCGCCGCATCCAGCGCGGTCATCTGCTCCGCCGTCAACGACCAGCCGACCGCGCCGAGATTTTCGCGCAACTGCGCTTCGTTGCGCGCCCCGATGATGACCGAGGCGACGGTCGGCCGCTGCAACAACCAGTTGATCGCGATCTGCGGCACGCTCTTGCCCGCCTCGGCCGCGACCGCCTCCAGCGCATCGATCACGCGGTAGAGATGCTCGGCCTCGACCGGCGGCGCGAACTGTTCGGTATCGTGCAGGCGGCTGCCTGCGGGGATCGGACGGTCGCGCCCGATCCTGCCGGTCAACCGGCCCCAGCCGAGCGGGCTCCAGACCAGCGCGCCGACGCCTTGGTCACGGCCGAGCGGCATCAGGTCCGCCTCATAGGCGCGACCGATCAGCGAATAGTAGACCTGATGGGCGACGAGCCGGGGCCAACCGTGCCGATGCGCCAGGCCCTGCGCCTTCATCAATTGCCAGCCGGGATAGTTTGAGACGCCGGCATAGCGGACCTTGCCCGACGCGATCAGCCGGTCGAGTGTGGCCATCAGCTCCTCGGTCGGCGTGGAGGCGTCGAAGGCGTGGAGCTGGAGCAGGTCGATATGGTCGGTGCCGAGCCGGCGCAGCGATGCCTCGACCGTCCCGATCAGCCGTGCGCGCGAGACGCCCCAGTCCTGCGGCCCGTCGCCGATCGGCAAGCCGGTCTTGGTCGACAGCAGCACTGCGTCGCGCCGCCCTTTGATCGCCGCGCCCAGCACCTCCTCCGACGCACCGTTGGAATAGACATCGGCAGTGTCGAATAGCGTGACCCCGGCGTCGAGGCAGATGTCGACCAGCCGCCGCGCCTCGGCCGCATCGCTTTGTCCCCATGCGCCGAACAGCTGCCCGGTGCCGCCGAACGTGCCGGTGCCGAACGACAGCGCGGGTACCCGGAGTCCCGATGCGCCCAGTTGCCGATATTCCATTTGCCGCCCTTCCGTGTTTTCCATCAGGTGCATAGATGGCGGGACGGTTGCCGGCGCATAACCCGGCGGAAATGCGAAGGAGCTGTGCGTTGGATGCAAAGCTGATTGGGGGCACCGACCGAGCGCGTTCACTGGCGCTGTTCACTGCGGTGGTGGAGCAGGGAAGTTTCTCCGCCGCCGGCCGAGCGGTCGGCCTGACCGCTTCGGCGGTCGCGCGTGCGATTGACCGGATCGAGGCGCGGTTGGGCGTGCGGCTGTTGCTGCGCTCGACCCGCATGTTGACGCTGACCGCCGAGGGCCAAGCCTATCTGCAAACCGCGCGGCGGATCCTGTCCGACCTCGACGATGCCGAGCAGCAGATCGCCGACCAAGGCGCGCCGCGCGGTCGGCTGCGGGTCAGCGCGGCGCTGTCGCATGGGCGGTTGTGCGTGGTGCCGCTGCTCAAGGATTTCGCGCGCCTCTATCCGCATATCCTAATCGACATCGCGCTGACCGACACGCTCGTCGACGTGGCCGGAGGCCAAGCCGATGTGGCGATCCGGTTCGGGCCGCTGGCGGACAGTAGTCTGACCGCGCGCAAGCTGGGTGAGAGCCGGCGGGTGATCGTCGCCGCACCCGACTATCTCGCCTGTCACGGGGTGCCGGTGGTGCCGGAGGATCTACACGGCCATAACTGCCTGAACTTCAATTTCCGCCGGGCAGAGCCGAGCTGGCCGTTCCGCCGCGACGGTCGGGATATGTCGCTGACCGTGAAGGGCAATATCGAGGCGAACAACGGCGAGACGTTGGGGCAACTTGCCGCGGCGGGCGTCGGCATCACCCGTGTCGGCCGGTTCAGTGTGGTGGATGCGATCGCAGAGGGGCGGCTCGTGCCGCTCTTGGAAGACTATAATCCCGGCGACGTCGAGCTGATCCATGCGGTATTCGTGGGCGGCTCGACCGTACCGGCGCGCGTCAGGGCCTTTGTCGACTTCCTCGCCGACCGGCTGGCGCATTGACGGCGAATCCATGTCGCGCTCGCCGGTATGGCGATGGAATGCATCTTCTGCTATCAGCATCGCCGTCCAGCGATTCAAGGAAGGAGGGCGACCATGACCGATCAGATCACGCCCGTCCGTGGGATGCAGCGCATCGGCGGCCTGCTCCGCCACTGACCTGCGCGGCTTTCCCCGATAGCCGCTCCCCCCATCGCTGACATGAGGGCCGCGCCGACTGGTGCGGTGACTTTTTCATGACCGACGACGACGAAGACCTGTTCCCGCGTGCATCCGTGCTGCGCAAGGTTCTGTACTTCACCTTCCGCCTGTGGCACCGGACGCCGCTGCTGGCGGCCGCCTGCGCCGCAGCGATGCTGCTGTCGACGCTGACCGAGGTGTTCGTGCCCCTCTATGCCGGCCGGATGATCGACGCTGTCGGCGGCGGTGCTGCCGGAGCGGCATGGCTGGCGTTCGGCGTGATCGCTGTTCTCGGGGCGGCCATGGTGGTGTTCCGCCATCTCGGCTGGTGGGCGATCACGCCGCTGACGCTCGGGATGATGCGCGACGTGACGCAGGAGGCGTTCGCGCGCGTCCAGCGGCTGTCGTCCGACTGGCATGCCAACGCTTTTTCCGGTTCGACCGTGCGGCGGATCACGCGCGGCATGTGGGCGCTCGATACGCTCAACGACGTACTGCTGCTCTCGCTGTTGCCGTCGCTGACGGTATTGGTCGGGACGGTGGTCCTGCTTGCCGCACACTGGCCGTTGCTTGGACTGGTGATGGGGGTGGGGGCGCTCGCCTATATCGTGCTGACCGTCGGCTTGGCGACGCGCGTGCTCGCCCCGATCGCGCGGCTGTCGAACCAGTGGGACACGAAGCTGGGCGGCGTGCTGGCCGATGCGATCGGCACGAACGCGGTGGTGAAGGCATTCGGCGGCGAAGCGCAGGAAGAAGCGCTGCTCGCCCGGACCGTCGCCAAGTGGCACCGGCGTACGCGCCGGACCTGGATGGCATTCACCTGGGCCGGGTCCGGCCAGCTCGCCCTGCTGTGGCTCATCCGCATCGTCGCCACCGGGGCGGCATTGTGGCTGTGGTCGCGGGGGCAGGCGAGCGCGGGGGACATGGCCTATGTCATCACCAGCTATCTCGTGCTCAACGGCTATCTTCGCGACATCGGGCAATATGTCCATCAGCTCCAGCGCTCGGTGAACGAGATGGAGGAATTGGTTGCGCTTCACGACGAGCCACTGGGCGTCGCCGATAGCCCTGACGCCGGTCCGATTGCGATCGAGGCAGGTGCGATCCGGTTCGAGGACGTGACCTTCCGTTATGCTGGGCAGGATCGCCCGCTCTACGAGCATCTGAGCGTCACGATCCCGGCGGGGCAGCGTGTCGGTCTGGTGGGACCGTCGGGATCGGGCAAGACCAGCTTCGTGAAGCTGATCCAGCGGCTCTACGACGTCGATGGCGGCCGGGTGACGATCGACGGGCAGGACGTGGCGCTGACGACGCAACGATCGCTGCGCCAGCAGGTCGCGATCGTGCCGCAGGAGCCGGTGCTGTTCCACCGCACCCTGGCCGAGAATATCGGCTATGGCCGCCCCGACGCCAGCCAGGATGAGATCGAACAGGCCGCGCGGCTTGCCAACGCCCATGACTTCATCATTGCGCTGTCCAAGGGCTATCGTACGCTGGTCGGGGAGCGGGGGGTGAAGCTGTCGGGCGGCGAGCGCCAACGCGTGGCGATCGCGCGCGCGTTCCTCGCGGATGCCCCGATCTTGATCCTCGACGAGGCGACGTCCAGCCTCGATTCCGAAAGCGAGGCCGCGATCCAGCAGGCGATGGAGCGGCTGATGGTCGGCCGCACCGCCATCGTCATCGCGCATCGGCTTTCGACCGTACGAGCGCTGGATCGCATTCTGGTGTTCTCGGCGGGGCGGATTGTCGAGGACGGTACGCATGATGATTTGCTGACAGTCGAGCGTGGCCATTATCGTCGGCTGTTCGAGCGGCAGGCGGGATCGGCGATGCCGGAAATCGCCTGATCGTCGCTTGAGATTGTTAACTCATCCGGCGTAGAGTCGACGCGTTCGCCAGCAGGCGGACCGAGGCGTGGAAACCTCGCTATTAGTAGCCGTGGCCCGGCCCGAACCAGTTTCGGCCGGGAGGCGGACGCGTATGTCCAGGGCTTTCGGGCCTAAAGGCGTCCGCGCTCGTCTAATAGCGAGTTTCCAACTTCCGGCTCACGGGCCGGCACCGCCTCGTTTCTACAGGGCGGTGCCGCCGGCTGGGGAAGCCGATCGGCACCACGCGGACGGGGGTTCGGGCGTGGGTGCACTTATTAGAAGCCGCAATAGACGGCTTGCCATCATCAAGAATTCGATGGCCGCTTCCGTGGCGGTGCTTCTTGCCGCATGCGGTGGAGGCGGTGGGATCAATTCGTCCGGGTCGATCCCGGCACCCAGTCCAACACCGTCGCCGACACCCACTCCGCCGCCGACGGCAGCCGACAGTGCGGAGTACAAGGCGTCGGGTGCCGTGGCCGGATTGAAGGCAGCCTATGCTTATGATCGCGGCATCACCGGCAAGGGCGTCACCATCGCCGTCATCGACACCGGGATCAACGTCGACGAGCCGGAGTTCAAAGGCCGAATGTCGGCGGACAGCACCTCGTTCGACCAGAAGATCGCCCGTTGCCGTACTTGCGACGCGGAGATCGTACGCTACGACCTGAAGGACAACAACGGACACGGCAGCGGGACCGCATCGGTCGCGCTGGCGGCCCGTGACGCCAAGGGCATTCAAGGTGTGGCGCCGGAGGCGACGCTGCTCGCACTCAAGATTGCAGGCCCGGACATGTCGAACGTCAGTCCGACGTCCGGCCCGGTGCCCGAAGGCGATGGCCCGAACTCGGCGCTGATCGCTCCCGCAATCACCTACGCGGTCGAGAAGGGCGCGTTCGTCATCAGCATGAGCCTGAACGGGTTCGCGGGCGGCCAGATCGCCGTCGAGCAGCGAAAGGCGATGGATCTGGTGCGCACCAGCGACCGTCTTTTCGTCCAATCCGTCTCGAACGACGTCGGCCAGGACAGCTTCTCGGGTCAGGTCACCGAGACCATGGTCGGCACCGACATGACGAATAAGGACTGGTTCCTGTTCGGCATCCGCGTTGACCGGAACCTGCAGGCCCCCAGCGGCAACGGCACCCCCGGCGCGCTGGCGGACCGTACTCTCGCGGTCATCGCGTCGAACATCGACGTCGTGGGCAAGGACGGTACCCTCACGACCGTCACCGGCAACAGCTTCGCGGCACCTGCGATCGCCGGCGCGGCAGCCCTGCTCAAGCAGTACTGGCCGCAGCTCGGCGGCAAGGTAATCAGCCGCATCCTGCTCGACACCGCTACCGACCTTGGTGCGGCAGGTGTCGACGAAAAATTCGGTGCTGGCCTGCTCAATGTTGAGAAAGCTATGCAAGCGCAGGCACCTGCCAGCGCGTTCGCTGGGGCGCAGACAGCGTTGGCGCGCTTCTCTTCGCTGGCCATGTCGGCCCCCTTTGGTGGGGCCGTGACCGTCGCCGACAAGATCGGCAGCATGACCGTAGTCGACCGCTATGGCCGCGACTTCCGCATGACCCGAGCTGCAGGCAGCTCGTCGCGGGGATCAGGTCTGCTGGCGAGCGCAATGCTGACACCGCTTGATCTGCCATGGATGGTGGCAAGCGCCGCTGATACGCGCTTCGGCTTTGCTTCGTCCGCTACGACGACGGGTTATTGGCAAGGGGCGCGATCGAACCGCCCGGCATTTATGTCCTTCTCCCCGGCACGGGGGCAGACGGTCACGCTGGGCGCGAACGTCGCGATTGACGGAGGTGCTAGCCTTACCGGAACGCCGTTGCGCGGGATCGGCGCGACACCGGTCGGAATGACGTCGAGCTGGAGCGGCTCGGGCTGGTCGGCGTCGTTCGCCTCCGGCACGTTGCCTGATCGTGGGATCGGACAGCGCACCGTCGCAATAACAACGCCGCTGGGAATCGGGCTGGAGCTAACCGACGTCGCCGAGCATGGCCGCGTGCTGGGGCTGAGCGGCGGTCCTGACCTCGGGTTGGAGGGGGCCTCCACCACGATGGCGACGCTGACGATGCGGCGGACCGTCGCCGGGCTGATGCTGTCCGCGCGGGCGACAGCTGCCAACACCCGCGTGCGCGGTGGGTCCGAACTGATGCGCTTCGACCAGCCGGTGCTCGGCACCGCTTACGCGGTCGAGGGTGCACGCGGCCTGCTTGGCGGCGTCGCGACGCTTGGCCTGTCCTCGCCGCTCCGCGTCGAGCGTGCGCGGGCCACCATGGTGCTGCCAGTCACCTACGACCTGATGTCGGGGGCAATGGCAACGCGGATGGCGGTGGTCAATCTGGTCCCGAAAGCGCGTGAACTTGATGTCGAACTGGGCTGGTCGGCGGCACTGTCGCCAATGTCATCGCTCCGCGTCGGCATCGCCCAAGCCTTCGATGCGGGCCATGTCGCGGGTGCGACCGACATCGCGGGCTTCGTCACGCTGGTGTTGCGGTGACCCGTCACCTCGCCGCCCGCGCACCGCCTCCGGGCTGACGCCGCCAGCCAGCGGGAACACCCATGACAGTCAGGACTGCGACGCCGGGATGACTCCCCGGCGAACGATGTCGCGTGTCCGCGAAACAGGAAGACGCAAGATGATCAAGATAACGACGATCCCCGCCATGCTGCTGCTGGCGGTAAGCGGCACGGCCAGCGCACCATGCGAAGCACAGTCGGTGAAGACGGCACCCAAACCGACCAAACTGCTCGACATTGCCGGCATCCGTCCCGGCATGAAGGCGGCCGACGCGGTGGCGATTTTGCGGAGGACCGGTTGGACGGTGACTGCTGATCCCGGCAACAGCTGGGCAGAAGTCGTGGAGGAAGCGGTTGCCAGACGGCGCAATCAAATACCGCCGACGTCCGCCCGTTCCGGCGTTTACAATTACAACGGGGTTAAGGGCGAAGAGACTGTCCGGGTCAATATCGTCCCCACGCCGGACGGTGGGCGGGTCGGCGTGGTGGGGTACCGCGCGCCGGAAGCTGGTCGCAGCTATGCCCAGATCCGTGCCGAGGTCATCGCCCGCTATGGCCCGTCGATCTATGGCCCACGCCAAGGGGTTCTGATCGCTCCGCAAGGCAAGGACGGCGCGACCATGTCGCTCGAAGTCGACTCGACCGGCATGCACCTGATGCTGCTGCCCGGTAGCGCTGCAGACCGCGACGCGCGCGCACTGGTCGACCGGGCGGTAAGCGCCCGGCTCGGCACGGTCGGCAAATCCTTCTGACAGGAGCGGTATATGCCCTACCTCATCGGCATGATCCTGGGCGATGTGCTCGGGCGGATCGGGTTCTTCCGCGCGGCGGGCGCAGCGCTGCTGTTGGGCGCGGTCGGGTTCCTCGCCTATCGTCTGGTTGCGACGAACCTCGACCCTGCGATGGCCTATGGCGCTGCCGTGGCTGCGCCGCTGACCTTGTTCGGCTGGGCAATCTGGCATCCGGCGACGTCGCGCCTCCGGCTATGGATCGTCGACGGCGTCTATCTCGCCGCGCGGCTAGCGATGTGGTGGGCCGGCATCGCTTTCGTCCTCGGTCTCGTTGCTGCCGGGTTCCGTATCGACCGTTGGCTGGCGGGGGAATGGCCGCAGGCAGCAACCGCCGGGTTCTTCTGGCTGGTGCAGCGGGCGCTGGGCGCGCAGGTCGCCCGCTCGCACCGGATTTTGGGCGAGCGCAGCGTCATCGAGCTCGATGCATGAGGGGGCCGCTGACGCTTCGGATCGTCGCGGCGCTGGTGCCGGTGCTGACGTCCATCGCCACAGTGGATGCGGCACCTCGCCCTGCGGTGCTGGAGGCAACGACGAGGGCGGATTGGCGGGCGGCTGGCCTTGACGGTACCGGCTGCTACTGGTCGCCCCGCCGGGGCGGACCGATCCACTTCGTCGCTGCTGGGGACAAGGCGATGACCAAGGTTGGCGGTCGCATCGTCATCCTCAAACCGCGACACGACGCGAAGCCCTTGTTCCCGTTCACCCATGACGCCTGGCGGTCCGGCGACCTGACCATCCGGGTCGTAGATACCGCGCGCATCAGGTCCATGGGCTACGAAACGGTCACGACCGATGCGGCGCTGATCGTCACCCGCCGCGACGTCACGACACGGCTGCGCGGGTCGATGATCTGCGGGTCATAGCCCGGCCGCACGGCGGCTACGAACAACCGGCGGCTATGCCGCTGGAGGGTAGGAAAGCACAAAAAGAGCCCGGGCAAGAATAGGAGAAGGACAAGAGAGAAAGCTGGAGGCGCAAAAGCGCAAAAGGGTGGGAAGTCCACCCTTTTGCGGGATGCGGGACACATTTGCGTCCGGTCCTCCACACGGGCGAGCCCGCGTTCCGGAAGGCGTAGTGGTCGCCTATACGTTAACGACTGAGCCAGTCGAAGCGCGCTGGTTGCGACCGTCCCCAGAGGGATCGAGAAATGAGATTTGGTTGATCTGCTCTAAAACCATATTCGGAAGGCAATAAGAAAGCTGCTCTGCGATTTTGCCCGACAGGATGGGCGGATCGGTACTGAGACTATCGACAGCATTTACGAAGTGCCAGGACGGAAAAGGCGGGTCGATGCTCGACGTACAACTGACCGCCCTTTCCGCATCAGAACTGCTTCCGAACTTGTACCCCGGTGGTTGCGGCGCGTTCGCCGTTGGCGACCCGAACGCCCACATCCAGCCCGACATCCCACCCCGACGGTAGCGTCAGGCCGATGCCGGGTGCGAACATGAATTGTTCGCGCGACCACCCGGACGCGAGCAGGCTGTAATAGGACGGCCCGGCAACATCGGCATAGTCCAGCCCTTGGCGGGTGCCACCGGTGAACTCGTGCAGCCACTCGGTCCGCAACCGTCCGGTCAATACCCCGAAGGGCACGGGCCGCTGCCACGCAAGGCGAACGCCGAGCGCACCGGTTACGGATTGCAGGTCGCGATCATCGAAGCGCAGATTGTAGATGCCGGCACCTTCCTCGATGTAGCGGTTCAGGCGACCGTTCAGATATTCTGCCCGGCCATAGACCGACCAGCGCAGCGCGCCGGTGGTACGGTCGATCCCCGACGACAGCGCACCGGTCGTGAAGCGGCCCGACCGGTCCGCGGTCGCCAACGCTCCCGCACCCTCGTCAAGCCGTCGCATCGAGTAATCAAGCCAACCATGTGCGACCATGCCGTCAACGAACCAGCCCTGCAGCGGCGCCGCGCTGCCGTAGATGGTCACCACCTGGCTGTCGCTGTTAACCTGACCGGCGCCACCAGCAATCGTGCTGCGATCATGGCCAAGCCCGCCGCCGATGCCGAGGGTAATCCCCTTGGCGATGTGGAGATCGACACCTGCACTCACGCCCGAAGTCGTGGCAGTGACCTTCGACCGACCGGTGATCGCATCGCGCGTACCGATGTCGATGGTACCGCCGGACCACAGCCCGACCCGTCCACCGCATCCGGCGGGCGCGACGTCCCGACCTTCATCTCGGCGTTCGTCCTGCTCCGACGGATCGCCGGTGCGTGCGCCACGACGGTCACGTTCGGACAAGCTACGCTCGATCGGCTGCCCCGGCATGTGCGAGCTGCCCGGCATGTCCGTCGACCCCAGGCGCAGGCCATTGATCGAACGACCGCATTCCGCTCCGTGCAGTGCTTCGGCGTGGCTCATGAAGTTGGCGACCTGCGCCCGTGAGAAGCGGCGTGCCGCCTCCGCCTGCGCATCGCTCATCGCGCGTACCTTGGCATCCTGCGACGGGTCGGGGCGTGCCGTGACGTTGATCGTCACCACGGCCGGCGCCGATGTACCGAACACGTTGGCGAGCGTGTACCCGACCTCGATCGTCCCGTTGAAGCGAGCCTTGGGCGTCACTTGCAGGCGGAAGGTCCGCGCCTCGGCCGTGCCGTTGGAGACGATCGTCGCGGTCGCCTGATCCGCAGGCGATACGCTGGTCACCGTGGCGGCCGTGAACGGACCACCCGCAGCGTTTGCGGTGATATCCACCGAAATGGACTGGCCATCGGTCGCGGATGCGGTGATCGCCTGGGCGGTGGGTGCCGTGCCGACCACCTGAATGGTGGCGGTTGCCGGTGCCGAAGTGCCGCCCGGTCCGACCGCGACATATTGGAAGGTGTCCGTCCCCTGGTATCCCGCTTCCGGTGTATAGACCGCAATGATCTGACCCGGCACCGATACCGAGGACATGGCGATGGCCATCGCCATCAGCGGCGATCCACCAATTCCGCGCATCGCAAGCGTCCGCGTGATCGTGACCGTGCCATGCGCGGGCTGGGTGACGATGCGGATATCATCGAACTGACCGGTGACCAGGCTCGACAGGTTGAGGCTGACACTTTTGCCGGCCTCGGTCTTGGTATTGGCCGCGACCGAAGTCGTCACCGGATCGGCAACGACCGGCGGCGGCGGCGGGTTAACGGTCAGCGTATAGGTTGCGGTGCCGGTAGCACCATGCGCGTCGGTAACCGTGACGATGACGGTGTAGCTGCCGGCGGTGGTCGGCGTACCCGACAGGGTACCGTTGGCGGCCAGCGTGACGCCGGCGGGCAGGCCCGTGGCGCTGTAGCGGTACGGCGCGGTGCCGCCGGTGCTGGTCAGCGTCGCGCTATAGGCGGTACCGACGGTCGCCGAGGGCAACGGACCCGAGGCCGGTGCTACGACCAGCGTCGGCGCGGTCACCGTGACGGTGACGGTCGCCGCCGCGCTGGTACCCGAGGCATTTGTCGCGGTGTAGGTGAAGCTGTCGCTTCCCGAATAGCCGGCAGTCGGCGTGTAGCTGATGCCGGTGCCCGAGGCAGTGGCGGTGCCGTGGCCCGGTGCCGTAGCAACTGCGACCGAGGTCGCAGCGCCACCCGACAGGGCGAGCGTCACCGTATTGGCGGTGCTGTTGGCGGCAACCGTCGTGCTGACCGCGCCGGCCACCGGTGCCTGGACGGCGACCTCCAGCGTATAGGTCGCGGTGCCGGTAGCGCCATGGGCGTCAGTGACCGTGACGGTGACGGTGTAGCTGCCGGCGGTGGTCGGCGTGCCCGACAGGGTGCCGTTGGCGGCCAGCGTGACACCGGCGGGCAGGCCCGTGGCGCTGTAGCGGTACGGCGCGGTGCCGCCGGTGCTGGTCAGCGTCGCGCTATAGGCGGTACCGACGGTCGCCGAGGGCAACGGACCCGAGGCCGGTGCTACGACCAGCGTCGGCGCGGTCACCGTGACGGTGACGGTCGCCGCCGCGCTGGTACCCGAGGCATTTGTCGCGGTGTAGGTGAAGCTGTCGCTTCCCGAATAGCCGGCAGTCGGCGTGTAGCTGATGCCGGTGCCCGAGGCAGTGGCGGTGCCGTGGCCCGGTGCCGTAGCAACCGCGACCGAGGTCGCAGCGCCGCCCGACAGGGCGAGCGTCACCGCATTGGCGCTGCTGTTGGCGGCAATGGTCGTGCTGACCGCACCTGCCACCGGTGCCTGGACGGCAACCTCCAGCGTATAGGTCGCGGTGCCGGTGGCGCCATGGGCGTCGGTGACCGCAACGGTGACGGTGTAGCTGCCGGCCATGGTCGGCGTGCCCGAGAGCGTGCCGTTGGCGGACAGCGTGACGCCGGCGGGCAGGCCCGTGGCGCTGTAGCGGTACGGCGCGGTGCCGCCGGTGCTGGTCAGCGTCGCGCTATAGGCGGTGCCGACGGTCGCCGAGGGCAGCGGACCCGAGGCCGGTGCTACGACCAGCGTCGGGGCGGTCACCGTGACGGTGACGGTCGCCGCCGCACTGGTGCCGGACGCATTGGTCGCGGTGTAGGTGAAGCTGTCGCTCCCCGAATAGCCTGCCGCCGGCGTGTAGCTGATGCCGGTGCCCGAGGCGGTGGCCGTGCCGTGTGCCGGAGCGGTGGCGACGGCGACCGAGGTCGCAGCGCCACCCGACAGGGCGAGCGTCACCGCATTGGCGGTGCTGTTGGCGGCGACGGTCGTGCTGACCGCGCCGGCCACCGGTGCCTGGACGGCAACCTCCAGCGTATAGGTCGCGGTGCCGGTGGCGCCATGGGCATCGGTGATCGCGACGGTGACGGTGTAGCTGCCCGCCGTGGTCGGCGTGCCCGAGAGCGTGCCGTTGGCGGCCAGCGTGACGCCGGCGGGCAGACCCGTGGCGGTGTAGCCGTACGGCGCGGTGCCACCGGTGCTGGTCAGCGTGGCGCTATAGGCGGTGCCGACGGTGGCCGCAGGCAACGGACCCGAGGCCGGTGCGACGACCAGCGTCGGCGCGGTCACCGTGACGGTGACGGTCGCCGCCGCACTGGTGCCCGACGCATTGGTCGCGGTGTAGGTGAAGCTGTCGCTGCCCGAATAACCTGCCGCCGGCGTGTAGCTGATGCCGGTGCCCGAGGCGGTGGCCGTGCCGTGTGCCGGAGCGGTGGCGACGGCGACCGAGGTCGCAGCGCCACCCGACAGGGCGAGCGTCACCGCATTGGCGGTGCTGTTGGCGGCGACGGTCGTGCTGACCGCACCCGCCACCGGTGCCTGGACGGCAACCTCCAGCGTATAGGTCGCGGTGCCGGTGGCGCCGTTGGCGTCAGTGACCGCGACGGTGACGGTGTAGCTGCCCGCCGTGGTCGGCGTGCCCGAGAGCGTGCCGTTGGCGGCCAGCGTGACGCCGGCGGGCAGGCCCGTGGCGCTGTAGCCGTACGGCGCGGTGCCGCCGGTGCTGGTCAGCGTGGCGCTATAGGCGGTACCGACGGTAGCCGTAGGCAGCGGACCCGAGGCCGGAGAGACGACCAGCGTCGGGGCGGTCACCATCACGGTGACGGTCGCCGCCGCGCTGGTGCCCGAGGCATTTGTCGCGGTGTAGGTGAAGCTGTCGCTGCCCGAATAACCTGCCGCCGGCGTGTAGCTGATGCCGGTGCCCGACACGGTGGCGGTGCCATGGGCCGGCGCGGTGGCGACGGCGACCGAGGTCGCAGCCCCGCCCGACAGGGCGAGCGTCACCGCATTGGCGGTGCTGTTGGCAGCGACGGTCATGCTGACCGCGCCCGCCACCGGTGCCTGGACGGCAACCTCCAGCGTATAGGTTGCGGTGCCGGTGGCGCCATGGGCGTCGGTGACTGCGACGGTTACGGTGTAGCTGCCCGCCGTGGTCGGCGTGCCCGAGAGGGTACCGTTGGCGGCCAGCGTGACGCCGGCGGGCAGGCCCGTGGCGCTGTAGCTGTACGGAGCGGTGCCGCCGGTGCTGGTCAGCGTCGCGCTATAGGCGGTACCGACGGTAGCCGTAGGCAGCGGACCCGAGGCCGGAGAGACGACCAGCGTCGGGGCGGTCACCGTCACGGTGACGGTCGCCGCCGCGCTGGTGCCCGAGGTATTGGTCGCGGTGTAGGTGAAGCTGTCGCTGCCCGAATAACCTGCCGCCGGCGTGTAGCTGATGCCGGTGCCCGACACGGTGGCGGTGCCATGGGCCGGCGCGGTGGCGACGGCGACCGAGGTCGCAGCCCCGCCCGACAGGGCGAGCGTCACCGCATTGGCGGTGCTGTTGGCAGCGACGGTCATGCTGACCGCGCCCGCCACCGGTGGCTGGACGGCAACGGTAATGGTATAGGCGCGCGTGACGGTGAAGTTCTGGGCGTCAGTCGCGGTGATCGTAAAATTGAATGCCCCCGATGTGGCGGGCGTGCCCGACAGCGTGCCGGTGCTCGACAGGGTGAGGCCGTTCGGCAACGCGCCAGCGGTCACCGCATAGTTGTACGGCGCGGTGCCGCCCGAGGTGCTGAGCGCTTGGCTGTACGCAGTCCCCGCAGTCCCGCTCGGCAGCGTTGCCGGCGCCAGCGTCAGCGTCGGTGCACTCACCGTCACGGTGACGGTCGCAGGCGCACTGGTGCCCGACGCATTGGTCGCGGTGTAGGTGAAGCTGTCGCTCCCCGAATAGCCCGCGGTCGGCGTGTAGCTGATGCCGGTGCCCGAGGCGGTGGCCGTGCCGTGGCTCGGCGGGGTGGCGACGGCGACCGAGGTCGCAGCCCCGCCCGACAGGGCAAGCGTCACCGCATTGGCAGTACTGTTGGCAGCGACGGTCATGCTGACCGCGCCCGCCACCGGTGCCTGGACGGCGACGGTGAGTGTGAAGGCACGAGTAGCCGTGAAATTCTGCGCGTCTGTCGCAGTGACGGTAACGTTGAACGTGCCCGCTGTAGTTGGCGTGCCTGACAGGGTACCGGTCGATGACAGGGAGACTCCGGCGGGCAGCGCGCCAGCGGTGACGGAATAGCTGTACGGTGCGGCGCCGCCCATGGTGGCGAGGGCTTGGCTATACGCGGTCCCGGCCGTCGCGCCCAGTAGCGTTGTCGGGCTCAGCGTCAGAGTCGGTGCGGTCACGGTGATGGTAACCGTTGCAGGCGCACTCGTGCCACTGGCATTGGTCGCGGTGTAGGTGAAACTGTCGCTTCCCGAATAGTTCGCGGCAGGCGTGTAGGTGATCGCGGTGCCCGAACCAGCGAGGACGCCATGGTTGGGTGGCGTGCCGATCGCGATTGAGGTCGCGGTACCACCTGAAAGATTGAGCGTCACAGCATTGGCGGGGCTGTTGGCGGCGACGGTCATGCTGACCGCGCCAGCCACCGGTGCCGGGGCGGCAACGGTAAGGCCATAGGCACGCGCGGTGGTGAAATTCTGCGCGTCGGTGGCAGTGACGGTCAGGTTGAACGTGCCCGAAACAGTTGCCGTGCCGGACAGTGTGCCGGTGCTCGACAGGGTCAGCCCGGCCGGCAGCGCCCCTGCAGTGAGGGCATAATTGTACGGTGCGGTCCCGCCCGAGGTGCTGAGCGCTTGGCTGTACGCAGTCCCCGCAGTCGCACCCGGCAATGTTGCCGGTGCCAATGCCAGCGTCGGCGGGGTTACAGAAACGGTGACAGTCGCAGGCGCGCTAGTGCCTGAGGAATTGGTCGCAGTGTAGGTGAAACTATCGTTGCCCGAGTATCCGGCGCTCGGCGTGTAGGTGATGCTGGTGCCACTGGCCGTTGCCGTGCCATGAGTTGGCAAACCCGAAACAGCCACCGAAGAAGCCGAGCCGGAAATCGAAAGGGCTACGGTGTTGCTCGAACTGTTGGCTACCACTGTTGCGGCAACATTGTTGGCAATCGGTGCAGCTTCGGCTCTCGTCACGGTGATGGAATAAGATTTGGTAGTCTGGCCATCGGCCGCCCTGACGATGATCGTAAGCGAGTTTGAACCGACTGCGAGGTTGATCGGACCTGAGGTATTGCCCGACGCAACCAAGGAGCCATTGACGTTAATGGTGCTTCCGCTGTCTGCGGCAGTGGGCATAACCGTCAGCGATGTCGTCGCGTTGCCGACGACGGAACTGTAATTGGTCGTGCCGCTGGAGAAGGCTGGCGATAGATTGCCCGTGGAAAGCGACAGCCCCGAAAGGGTTGCGTCCGTGGAAGCGGCCGAACGACTAGTGCAGGTGAACACCAGGTTGCTGATCTGACCACGAGAGGTGCTCGCTCTTATGCTAGCCCCATAAGTCTCGAGGCTGCCAGCCGGAACAGTAATTGCGACGTTGTTCGTGGTATTGCTGGTGGAATTCGTCGCGTTATATGTTTGGGCATTTGAAAGGTCGTATCGTGCTATGGATAAGCTGTCTGTATTCGTAGGGGGCAGCCCCTTGCCAGCGCCGCTATCTGTGAAGCGTAGCGTCAAGGAGTCACCAGTCGCAAACTCTGAGGCCCTGTATCTATTGCTGCCGTAGGAAAGAGACGAAGAACCGGAGAGCGCGTTGATAGCGCTGCAGCCATTCGACATTGCTAGAGCGGGATTGATGTTCACAAACATCAATAATGAAAGCAAGGCGGTAGGGAGCAATGACCGTTTGATTGCGCCACAAGCTTTAGCAGGATGTTTTCTACCCGAAAGGGGCGAGGATCGAACATCGGTCGCGCCGACAGTCATCGCGACGACGGCTAGCGTCGGAGTGCGCCGATCATTTTTGTGTTTTGCATGGAACGCCATATCGATCAAGGTGGCTATGATTTTCATCAAAGTATCTCGATGCATTCGCGATGGCATTCGATATTCGCCTTGTATTACGGAGACTTATAAAGTCGCCGCCGGGGGTAATTACGTTTATTTGATTGTCTAGGGGAAGCCCCAGTGGCTGCGTAATTCCAGCCGTATGTACGGCGAAGATTAGCCTGCAACGGTAAAAATTCGTTTAAATACGACTTAATATGGATACATCATCGTTTTTGATATTGGTGTCTGTATGTCGCTTTCGTCGAATTTGGCCATGTGTGGCCCGGTGGCGGCTTTGAGCCCTTGTTCGAAGGCGGGTGTGGGAGCATCTCGATCCGCGGTGCTAGCGCCCGGTGAGGAGGTCGATTGCGTCTACGTTCATGAAGTCGGCGACCTTGGTGCCCTCAACACGCAGACACTAAGTGACGAGGCGACATCACGATGGCCACCGCCACCAATGCCCTCATCGTCAAGCGGAATGGTGCGACAGCCGATTTCTTCTCTTTGCGGACGGTGCAGGGCGTCGCACAGCCCTCGCGCGCGACCTTGATCGACGGCATGGTGATCGGCAGCCGACCCATGTGCTTTCTCCCATTGGGAAGGTCGCGTGGGTCGGCTGACGGCGGCAAGCCCCGCTCGATAGCAACGAGGGCGCTATTGTCACAAAATTTGCTCCCGATCGGATTTTCCCGGAAATGTCCTGTGCCAATGGAGAAACGGGACAACCTATGGCCGTCTGATCAACCTCCCGCTGGTGGTCGAAGCTGTTGGAAAATAGCGTGAGCAGGAAATCGCGTTGTTGGCGAGCAGACCCCGCTACGACTGCAAGCCTCTTTACATAGGGCATGTTCGAAGGGGGGCTTGTCGAACCCCGGTCCGGGCTGGGACAATGACTGCCATGGACCCATTCGACCCCGCGCCCTATCCCGAATTCGCCCATCAGGTCGCGGCGCGTCTGGCACGCGTGGCGCGGGAAGATCGCGAAGCCGTTGCCGGGTCGCTACGCCGCTTCGGCTTCCGGGTACAGGGCGAACCCGATCGATCGTCGTCCGGCCCAACCCGGTCGCCCCGGAAAACAGCCGACACCCGTACGGCATCGCGGCGATGCGACTTTCGCTATGCCAGCCCGATTTCCTCCACGTCCCGGCAACGCGTGGACATGCGAATTCCACATCTGGCGGTGTCCCATGTCACCCGCACCGCCGTTCCCCGGTCCGTGGATGGGGCCACCCATGACCGCTACCCGGCACGCAGCACCGTTGCCGCCGAGCATTTCGATTATCTGACCGAAGGCGCCCGCACGACGTACCGGACACATTTCGACTATATCACGCGCCAGACCGGATCAATGACGGCGGCAAGTGGCATGCCGGCGATGGACATTCTCGACTTCGAAGCCGACCATCGCGAACGGAACGCCTTGGCCATCCTCTCCAACATTCCGGGCGGTCCGTCGCGACAGCGCGGGCTATTCGAAGCCGCCGAGCAATGCGAGCGGGAAGCCAAACGCGGCACGCTGGAGGTTTCGACCGAGCGAAAGGATGCATGGGCCGAACTGGCGGCCGCGGCCGACGCGCCGCTTTGGGTGAAGGAAGCGGCGCGGCTGCTCGAACAGGAACGAGCCGCCGACATCGCGAAGGCGTCAAAAGCCAAGCGTAAGCATCGCGACCGTCTGGTCACGATCGCCGACGTCGATCTTGTCGAGGCGTATGATCGTCTGTGCTGGGCCGACGAACATCTCGGGCCGGACAATCCGGCGCTGCCGGATTTCAAACAGGGGCGATCGGGTCGCGTCCAGACCCGTTTCGTCGTCGAACTGCCGCATGGTCTCGACGCTCGCCAACACCGCACGATCATGCAACGCTTCTGCGCGCGGCTGGACCGCGAAGGTTGGATGTATGTGGCCGCGATCCACTGCCCGGACCCTAAGAACGACCCGCGCAACATTCATTTGCATGTCGATGCCTATGATCGGCCGTGCAAATGGCTGGACGGCATGAGCGCCGATGGCAAAGCCGGAGGTCCGGGCTGCTGGGATTTTGAGGTCCGCCTCCGCAAGCGTAACGGCAAGTGGCAGTATCCGTATCGGCAGAAAAAGATCGGAGCCTTACGCGGTGATGAGGGCCAGAACCGCCATGAAGCTGGCGAAGCCTATTTCAAGCAGATGCGCGCCGATTACGTCGCCATCGCCAACGACGTAGCCAACGGCACCGCCAAAGCGACGCGCTACGTGACCGGAACTTATCGCGACAACGGCATTCGGCAGGACCGGCTCGAGCATCTCGGCGACAGGATCGTCGCCAATGAGAAAAGCGGGCTGGTCACCAAGGCGGGCAGCCGCAATGCGCGTATCATCTTCAACGATCGGCTGCGCGACGTGCGTCATGTCGCGGCACAGGAGCTGTCGATCATTCGACGCGCGGCGGCGGTGTGGCTGGCGCAGGTCGACGACGATGCCAAAAAGATCGTCCGGCAATGGCGATACTACCAACGGATCGCCGTGCTGAAGCGTGCGCAGGCAGCGGCGGCCACGATCGTTGGCGACATGGCCATCTCGCGCGCGGTTACCGTCATCAAACACAGCAAGAGTGAGGGCCGCAAACGCGAGGCGAAGGCTTGGATAGCCGAGGATGCTGTCGTGGCAGGCGGAGCTGATCAGGCGATCTGGACCACCGATGCGATTGCTGTCGCCGCTGACATCCTCGACGATAAGGTGCGCTCGTCGCTATCGATCCCAACCCGACCGATCACTTACAAGCATCGTGGCCATGACACGCTGGCGGTCGTCATGACGAAGTATCACGATGCGACACGCGGGCGCCTGCTCAACTGGCTCGACGAGCATGGCGATGATCCGATGGCGCTCATGTTCGAGAACGATGTCGCTACGCTGGGACCCGCCGAGAATCGAAAGTCTATCAACCGTCTGTTCCGCCTGTTTATCGAGGATCTGCTCGTTCAGGAGCGGCTGCGTGCTATCCGGGCGCGGCGGCGGAGATCGGCCGATGGCGAAGTAATTGGTGTCGAACCCGCACGTACGGGGGACAGTGCCGAACAGCCTTCTTCTACATCCGTTGCGGACGAACGCATCTTGGAAGCGGTTGCTGCCACCGTGGTTCAGAAGTCCATCAAAGACGTGAACAGGGAAATCCGCGCTAAAGAAGGTCACCGTCGACAAGCGCTACTCCGGGAGGAGGCGTGGGCGAAACTGCGCCGGGAAGAGGCATCCATCAGCGTTAGCGGCAGTCGATATCAGGTTGATATGGCCGCGCTTACCGATCAGCAGCGCTTGGTACTGACTCATCCCGGTTATGATACGGAACTGCAAGCTCGGCTGGCCGAGTGGCACACCGAACGGAAGCATGGACAAGCTGGCGCGGCTGCCACGACATCGTCGTCCGGCGGGAGCATACCCAAGCTGATTCGATCAACGCCAGATGCCGCTAAGATCCCGCCGGAGCCGCTTGTTCCGCTGCGGACCGCGCGCACGCTGCGTGAGGCCCAACCTCTCAGAAAAGGCGCTACTTTGCGGGCTAGTGGTAAATCTGCGCCAGCGTCTCACTCAGGTGTTATCCGACAACGCGACCTCAATGAAACCGCCGATACACGATCATCCTATGCCTCGGCGCCAGAAGCAAAAACGCCTGCATCTTTCGTTGGTCCATCCGGGAAACTCGGTCAGTTGGCCGAAACGCTCATGCCGGTTGACCATGCCACCAGACCGAAAGGCAAAGCGGAGCCGATGGTCCCCGATGTCAGGGGCAAGGGACCGCAAGAGCGCTGATCAGGTTGCTTCATGACCTTTGCGGTCAAGCGGGAAAGTTGAGCGATCTGTGCCGCCTGCGGGCGCTTCGCCTTCATCGCGAAGGCGAAGGAGAAACCGGCCGGCCCGGCCGGGATGATGGTTTGGAAGGAGCCTGCGGCTGTGCCGTAGAGGCGAAATGATGGTGCGGGGCCGGCGAGCAGCCCGCCGTTCCCGCGCAAAATCAAGGTCTTCCATGTACATCGTAAATCGCGAGCGCGAGCTCGCACAGTCGCGCGCCCTGTCTGGCGCGCTGGCCATCGCCCAGCGCGCCGGTTGGCGGATCGACCGATCGGTGCCGATCCTGCCCGCCGCTTTCCGAAATTTTCTTCACATCGCCGGCGCCGAACTTCTGCTGGTGCCGTCGATCGAGCCGTCACGCGGGGATATCGACACCGTCGAGCGAGGAACCCGCGTCGCCAGGTGCGATGCACTGGTGGTGAAAGCGTCGAGTATCGGCCATCGGACCATCTACTGTGCCGTCGGCGAATGGCAGCGCCACGGCACCGTCTGGCACCACGCGCGTAGGTTGTGGCTGTCACGCAGCAACGACGGTTGGCTGGTGCCTGACCCGGCGGAGCCGGACGAGAGCGGCGCGGTTTTCCGCCTTTCCCCCGGACGTCTTCGCCCGATGACGAAGGCACGGCTGTCCGCCGCTGACGGAGGTTGCGATCTGGCGCCGGGGCTGGCGAGGGCAGACGCTTTCCTCGCTGCCGTATGGGGGGATTGCTGATGAGCAAGCCGCTGCCCTGGATCAGCCCGTCCGACGCCGACGACATGGTGTACGACGATCCGCTCGGTTCGACGCCGGATTTCGGTTTTGCGCTGCTGCGTAAAACGGCAAAGGGAAAGGAGAACCGCGTCGCCGATCTGGCCCGCGCCAAGCTGCAACCTAGCAAGCCTGCCGATAAGGATTGGCTGGCGGACGGTCTGTGGCCGATCACCTGTGCATCGCACCGCATCGTCACGGCGCCAGGTGTCGCGGTCGAGCCTGGCGCGCTGGAAGAAATTTTCCAAGGGTATGATGCCAAAGTCCAAGCGCACCAGAAACTTCTGGCAGTCGTGCTGACCATGCGATTCCCGCATAGCTGGCAACCCGCCGACATCCTGTCGCTGGTAGGCACGTACGCGCTAGAAAAACTGGCGCTGCAGCGGCGGCTGACCAGCATGACGGTGGTCCATATGCCTGGCGACGAATTATCGGCGCGCCGGCCCCACGCTCATGTCGTGTGCCTATCGCGCGTTCATCGCTCGTCGGGCTGGGGCGAGGTGCATCCGGAGCTCACCGCCAGGAACGCGCAGTTGGACTTCCAGCAAGAATGGGAAGCTTTCTACGACATCTGGGTGCCACGCTACCGCGATGGCTGACCCCTTGAGGGCGGGATCCGCAGCGGTCCCGCCCGCCTGCCGGGGGGCAAGATACGAAGGAAGGAGGATGGTCCCCGATCCGGGGATGAAAATGGAGAAGACGATAATGACGATCGACAAGACCGCGATCATCCGCCGCCACACCGAGGCAGTCGCCCAGATGCTGGTCGGCAGCCGCACGATGAAGCCCGGCGCGGCGATCCTCGCCGGCGAAATGGGCGGAGCCGAAGGGCGGCTGCGTATCGGTGCCATCGCGCACAGCAGCGGCAACGATCTGGTATATCTGGATTTTGCCGATGGCGAAGACGGCTATCAGCTGACCGGCGTCACGCTGTGCGCCGTTCGCGACGGCATTTGCCACCTGCAGACCAACTGCCGCCTGTATCTGAGCCGCAATGGATCGCGGGCGATCATCCTGCCGCAGCCCGGCATTCGCAAGGCGTACCGGCTCGCACCTGGCGAACTGATCCAACTGGCCAACCAGCCGGCTGACCGTGACGAGGGCATTGCCCGCGCCGAGGCGCGGCTAGCCAAGCTGGTCGCTCGCCGCGCAGCTTTCGCCGATCGTGCTGCCGTCCGGACCCGACCGCTGGCGGCCTGATCCAAACCGGCTGACACGATCGGTCGATCATCGCGTCGGCCGATCGTGACGGCTCAACATCCCGGTGACAGAACCTCTCTACCTATAAAGCGGACGACCTCACGAATTCGGACAGCGGCCAATAAATATTTCACGCTTCTGTCCGAGAATGCCGAGCCGTCCGCTTTATAGAGTAAGGGAGGCCGTCATCTCAGCCGTCACACCGACAGCAACACCGGTTCAGCCACCCGCCGATGTCTATTCGACTGCCGAGGTCAACGCGATGCTGGAAGCAATGACGACAACCGACCACAGCTACCTGCGGCGGCGGTCTCTCTATCTGGCGCAGGGGCATTACATGCTTGCCAGTGACCTTCGGCAGGAGGCGTTCGTCCGGGCGCTCGATGGTCGTCGCCAATGTCGGCGAGGCTATCAGATCGTCCACTTCCTGATTGGGATCATGCGCAGCCTGACCTCGCAGGAACGCGAAGCCGAACGCGACGGCCTGCACCCGGTCCCGCTCGACCTCGACGACGATACGCTGGCGATGGCCTCATTGGCGCCCAGCCCGGAGCAGGTCGGGCATGATGCGCTGCATTACCGGCGGACCCTGGCCGCGATCCAACAGTCGATTGGGAACGACCCGCAACTGGTCACGCTGCTGGATGCGGTGTTCGACGGTGAGAAGGGCATAGCCTTGCAGAACCGGCTGGGGCTCGACGCCAAGGCCCTCGCATCGTTGCGCAAGCAACTGCAGCGCAAGCTGGCGGCCGCCGCCAAGGACAGGAGCATACCGTGACAACCGAAGCGGACGAACTGATGCAGCTGCGACTGTTGGACGACTTCTTCGACGGTGAGGATGTCGAACCTGATCTGGCCGACCTGCAGGCAGAGATCGCGCAGGCACAGCTGGAGGTAAAGAAGGCGAACCTGCGCGCGATCCGCGCCAAACTCGATGCCGGCACCGATGCTCGGGTCGTCCCGATCGATCGAGCGCGTCTGCGGGCACAATTGCAGCAAGCCATGTCGGGCGATGCCGACTTGCGCATGACGCTGGCTGCCCGCGGCAACGACGACCACGATATCGACGACCTGATTGACGACCTGGCCGAACTCGACCACGAAACAGGCTACCGCCCTGCGTGACGGACGCGGTTGATCCGCCTGCCGAACGTCTGCTGCATGACCTCGGCATCACCGAACCAGGCGAGATCGATGTCGAGGTCATCGCCTGTGCCGTGGGCGCAGTGGTACGCTATCGTCGTCTTGGCGTTGGCGATGCGCGGATCGTCGGCCTGGGCGACCGGGCGATCATCACGGTCGACAACCGGGCCAGCCGCGTCCGTCAGCGTTTCTCCGTCGCGCATGAACTCGGTCATTGGCACCATCATCGCGGCCGGCGGCTGATCTGCCATGGCGCCGCCGACCAACAAGTCGGAGTGGCAGGCTGCGAGCGCGAGGCGGACGGGTATGCTGCCGACCTGCTCATGCCCCGCTTCATGCTGGAACCATTGGTCGCTGGCGTCCCTATGTCATTCGATCTCGTCTATCAAACTGCCGCCGCGTTCGGCGTCAGCGCGATGGCTGCTGCCTTACGACTGGCCGATGTTCATCCTGCGGCATTCGCCCTTGTCGTCGAGGAAGCGGACGGGCGTAGATGGTTCAGACGATCAGCAAGCCTGAACCCTCGTTGGTTTGTCCGGTCTGCGGCATCAGGCGTTAGCGTGACGGCTGATCGCTATGGATTGTCTCGCGCGAATGCCACGTTCGCTGCACCAGCACAGCGATGGTTTTTAGGCCAAGGCGCGAAAGACGCGCAAGCATTCCAAACTATCGACGTGATGGTATGCGGTCGAGCCATACATCTTATCGTGGTGGCATAGTATCAGGGTAAGCTACAGGACATACTGATAGGAAGTTGACCGGCATTCAATGGTGGTGGGCAGCCCGGTAGCTTTCGGGCACCGATTGCGCAAAGCAGACGTTCGTTCAGTCAGCGGATAGGGGCCTCAGACAGTTGCGGATGGCGAAAAGCGGAGCGATCGGTTTCCAGCGAAAAACAAGCACCTGGTCCGCACCTTCATATGTAAAACAGATCGCGTTGATTATGACGATCTTCGGTTCGGCGCCCAATTCATCCAGTCCCTGAGTCGGCTTACCCGACGAGATGTAATGTCATCCGACGCTCACTTCACTGAACTAGGTGTTTGATCCCACGGTTTGATGGTGCGATCCTTTCGTTGGAATGGAAGGAAGCCGCATGGGACAAGTTCGTCATGGGTGCGCCACGACCACGCACGCCGTCCGAGCAGCAATACAGCGATCGCAGGCTTCGCTCGCGACGTTGAGCCGGGAGCTGGGGATCAACCCCAAGACGGTGGCGAAGTGGCGTAAGAGGGTGACGGTCGAGGACCTGGAGACCGGGCCGAAGGCCTCTTATTCAACGACCCTGTCCGAGGCGGAGGAGGCGATGGTTGTGGCGTTCCGGCGCCACACCCTGCTGCCGCTCGACGACTGCCTCTACGCGCTGCAGCCATCGATCCCGCACCTGACCCGGTCAGCGCTGCACCGTTGCCTTCAGCGGCACGGCATCTCACGGCTACCGGATGTCGAGGGCGACAAGCCCAAGCGTCAGCGCTTCAAGCGTTATCCGATTGGTTTCTTCCACATCGATATCGCCGAAGTGCAGACCGCCGAAGGCAAGCTCTACCTGTTCGTCGGCATAGACCGCACGAGCAAGTTCGCGGTCACCCAACTGGTCGACAAGGCTGACAGGCGCACAGCGTGGGAGTTCCTCGAGCACCTGCTGAAAGCCGTACCCTACCGCAGCCACACGATCTTGACCGACAACGGCATTCAGTTCGCCGAGCAGCCCCGCAACCGGAACACCGCCTGGTCCCGCCAGATGCGCTTCGACATGATCTGCGAGGCCAACAACATCGAGCACCGGCTCACCAAACCGAACCATCCGTGGACCAACGGACAAGTCGAGCGGATGAACCGGACCATTAAGGAGGCGACCGTCAAACGTTTCCACTACGACAGCCATGAACAGCTTCGCACGCACCTCACCGACTTCATGGCCGCATACAACTTCGCCCGTCGGCTCAAGACCCTCAGCGGGCTCACACCCTATGAATACGTCGCCAAGATCTGGGCGTCAGAGCCAGACCGGTTCATCGTCAACCCGACTCACCAGATGCGGGGACTGAACAGCTAGGGGCTGCTCATGCCTCTTCACAATACGTAGGGATATGCCTGCCTCACGCTAGCGCTTCCACGGATGTAGAACGTGTTGTGCGGACAGCAAGCGGTGAGCTCCTACAGGAGTACGGCATTCGCAATTGCCTATTTTCGATGAGTTTCGCTTTTCTAAATCAGTCGCGCGGCATCTGCTTGCTGTATCAGCACCGTGAAGGCGGTAGCATAATATGCGGGAGTATAGGATAGGATTGACGCGTTTCTCTCTCTCTCTCTCTCTCTCTCTCTTTCTCCCGTGGCGTCGTTCGTCGGTCAGAGCGAAACATGCCCGACAACCCTGCAGGTATCGGCAGTATATAAAGATGGTGTTTGACGGACCGCAACGGCCCCGACATGCTTGCCTCGACAAAGCGAGAGCGACGGGCAAGTCGCAAAGACAAAATGCGGCATCCTCTGGAGAGGAAGCGGATGATCGGTATTATGCCATTGCGACGGCGTTCGGCATGTTGGTCTCGAAGTAAAGGTTCGGCGGGATCGGTCTGCGCTCGTTCTGCTACCAGGTCGATCTCGATCACATGCCGCGTATCTCTTCTTCTCGATGACTTCTTGCGTCGTAAGCGCCGCCAGTGCCTGTCGACCCTTGAAGCGATGCTGGACCAAGGGCGCGGGCCCATTCGGCACCGCGCCGTCCCACATCTCAACGATCATGATGGAGAGCGAAATGACATCCCTGCTCGACGCCGCGCATCTCAACGGCCGGTTCTTCGACGGACACTGGACCGAGGGCGGCCAAGGCTATGACGTGCTCGAACCGGCGACTGGCGCGGTTTTGGCGCGGGCCGCCTCGGTCGATGCCGCCACGGTCACCAAAACGGCGACGGCGGCTCGCGCCGCGCAGCAGGGCTGGGCCGCGGCGACGGCGGATGTCCGGGCGGGAATCTTCGTCCAGGCAGCGGCGCTGGCGCGGGCGCATGCCGAGGAGATCGTGACCTGGACCATGCGGGAAAGCGGCTCGGTGCGCGCCAAGGCGGAGTTCGAGCTGGCGATCACGATCAAGGTGATCGAGCTGGCGGCGGCGATGCCGCATCAGGCGCAGGGGCTCGTCCTGCCCAGCGAGCCGGGGCGGCTGAGCCTGGCGCGCCGTCGTCCGCTCGGCGTGGTCGGGGTGATCGCGCCGTTCAACTTTCCGCTCTATCTGGCGATGCGCGCGGTGGCGCCCGCGCTGGCGGTCGGCAATGCGGTGGTGCTCAAGCCCGACCCGCGTACCGCGATCTGTGGCGGGCTGGTGATCGCCCGCCTGTTCGAGCTGGCCGGGCTGCCCGCTGGTGTGCTGTCGGTGCTGCCCGGCGGCGGCGAGGCGGGCGCGGCACTCTGCGCGGACCCGAATGTGGCGATGATCCAGTTCACCGGCTCGACCGGCGCGGGCCGAAAGGTCGGCGAGGCAGCGAGCCGTCACCTCAAGAAGGTCTCGCTGGAACTGGGTGGCAAGAACACGCTGATCGTGTTGGACGATGCCGATCTCGACCTCGCGACGCGCAACGCCGCCTGGGGGGCATGGCTGCATCAGGGGCAGATCTGCATGACGGCGGGCCGCATCCTGGTGCACCGTGCGATCTTCGACGCCTTTGCTACCCGACTGGCCGAGAAGGCGAAGGCGCTGCCGGTGGGCGATCCGATGTCGGGCACGGTCGCGATCGGCCCGCTGATCAGCCAGCCGCAACTCGACCATGCGATCGATATCGTCGAACGCAGCGTCGCCGCCGGGGCGCGCCTTCTGGCGGGCGGCAAGGCCGAGGGACTGTGCCTCGCCCCGACCGTGCTGGAAGGGGTAAAGCCGGGCATGGCGGCGTTCGAGGAGGAGATTTTCGGCCCCGTCGCGGTGCTGGTGCCGTTTGACACGGACGACGAGGCGGTCGCGCTCGCCAACGACACCGAGTACGGCCTGTCCGCAGCGGTGATCTCGAAGGATGTCGGCCGGGCCATGGCGCTGGGCGAACGGCTGCGCGCGGGCCTGCTCCACATCAACGACCAGACGGTGAACGACGAGGTGGTCAACCCCTTCGGCGGGGTGGGCGCTTCCGGCAACGGCTCCGCGATCGGCGGTCCAGCCAATTGGGAGGAGTTCACCCATTGGCAGTGGGTGACGGTGAAGGGCGCCGCGCCCGCCTATCCCTTCTGACCGCCCACCCAACCACATATCATGATGCAGGAGACGATAATGACCGAGATGCGCAGCATCACCACCGCCGTGGTTCGCGACCAGGGTGCACCCTTTGCGATCGAGGAAGCGAAGATCGCGTCACCGCAAGGGGGCGAGGTGCTCGTGCGGATCGTGGCGGTGGGGGTGTGCCACACCGACATCATCGTGCGCGACCAATATTACCCCGTCCCGCTGCCCGCCGTCCTCGGCCATGAAGGCGCGGGCGTGGTCGAGGCGGTGGGGCCGGGCGTGACCGCCGTCGAGCCGGGCGACCATGTCGTGCTCAGCTTCGCGTCGTGCGGCGTCTGCGGTCCGTGCCTGACCGGTCACCCGGCGCATTGCGGCGACTTCTTCGCGCTGAATTTTGGCGGCGGGCGCAAGGACGGCTCGACGGCCACGTGCGATGCCCATGGCGGGGCGCTGCACGATCACTTCTTCGGCCAGTCCTCCTTTGGCAGTTTCGCGATGGCGCATGAGCGCAACATCGTGAAGGTCGCCAAGGACGCGCCGCTGGAACTGCTCGGGCCGCTCGGTTGCGGTATCCAGACCGGGGCAGGGGCTGTGCTGCGCGCGCTGGAAGTGCCGTCGGGGGCGAGCTTTGCCGCGTTCGGTTCGGGCGCGGTCGGACTCAGCGCGATCATGGCGGCGCGCGTCGCGGGCGCGACCACGATCATCGCGGTCGACGTGACGCCCAGTCGGCTCGACCTCGCGAAAGAACTCGGCGCCACGCATGTCGTCAACAGCCGCGAAACCGATGCGGTGGAGGCGATCCGCGAGATCACGGGCGGCGGCGCGGACTTCACGCTGGAGAGCAGCGGTCGGCCCGAGGTGCTGCGCCAGGCAATCGACGCGCTGACCATCATGGGTACCTGCGGCATCGTCGGCGCGCCCAAGCTGGGCACCGAAGCGAGCTTCGACGTGAACATGGTCATGGTGCCGGGCAAGCGCATCATGGGCATCGTCGAGGGCGATGTCGTGCCGCAGGTCTTCATCCCCGAGCTGATCGCGCTCCACGCCCAAGGGCGCTTCCCCTTCGACCGGCTGGTGAAATTCTACGATTTCGCCGATATCAACCAGGCGGTCGCGGACAGCGAGAGCGGCGTGACGATCAAGCCCATTCTGCGGCTGCCCGCCTGATGGCAAAGCGGGCGGGGGACGCCATGCCCCCGCCCGTCCCGGGCGTCAGACCCGCTCGATCATCAGGGCAATGCCTTGGCCCACGCCGATGCACATGAAGGCCAGCGCGTAGCGTCCTTGCGTCCGGTGCAGTTCCTCGACGGCGGCCATGACGATCCGCGCGCCCGACATGCCCAGCGGATGCCCCAGCGCGATGGCCCCGCCATTGCGGTTCACGCGGGGGTCGTCCTGCGCCAGCCCCAGGTCGCGCAGGGTTGCGATCGCCTGGCTGGCAAAGGCCTCGTTGAGTTCGATCACATCGAGATCGTCGATCGCGACGCCGGTCAGGCGGCACAGCTTGCGCGCCGCTTCGATGGGACCGGCGCCCATGATGCGCGGCGCGATGCCGGCGGCGGCCATGCCCAGAATGCGTGCGCGGGGCGTCAGGCCGTGTCGCCCCGCCGCCGCTTCGGACGCGACGATCATCGCGGCCGCCCCGTCGTTCAGCCCGGAGGCGTTGCCCGCCGTCACGGTGCCGTCGGCACGGACGACTGGTTTGAGCTTGGCGAGCACCTCAAGGCTGGTCGCGCGCGGATGCTCGTCCTGCGTGACGATGCGCGGCTCGCCCTTTTTCTGGGGGATGGTGACGGGGACGATCTCGGCCGCCATCCGGCCGCTGGCGATGGCGGCGGCGGCCTTTTGCTGGCTGGCCAGCGCGAACCGGTCCTGATCCTCGCGCGAGATGCGCCATTGATCGGCAACGTTCTCGCCGGTCTGCGGCATCGTGTCGACGCCGTAGGCCGCCTTCATCGCCGGGTTGACGAAGCGCCAGCCGAGCGTGGTGTCCTCGATCTTCTGTGCGCGGTCGAAGGCGGACGCGGCCTTGCCCATGACATAGGGCGCGCGGGTCATGCTCTCGACGCCGCCCGCGATGATCAGCTCGGCATCGCCCGAGCGGATCGCCTGCGCCGCGCAGCCGACCGCGTTGAGGCCCGATCCGCATAGTCGGTTGACCGTCGTTCCGGGCACCGCCTCGGGCAGTCCCGCCAGCAATATGGCCATGCGCGCGACGTTGCGATTGTCCTCGCCCGCCTGGTTGGCGCAGCCGAGGATGCTGTCGTCGACCGCGCTCCAATCGACGCCCGGGTTACGCTCGACCAAGGCGCGGATCGGCACGGCGGCGAGGTCGTCGGCGCGGATATCGGCCAGCGCGCCGTTCAGCCGCCCGATCGGGGTCCGAACGGCGTCGCAGATGAAAGCGGCGGTCATGAGGTCAACTCCGATGGTTCAGGATAGCGTCGGCCAGCGCATCGGGCGCTTCGAGCGGCGCGAGATGGGCGGCGGGAAGAGCGACATGACGCGCGCCGGGAATGGCCGAGACCAGATAGTCGCCATGGCCGGCATAGGGCGTCGAGCTGTCGCGCTCGCCCGAGATCACCAGGGTCGGACAGGCGATTTCACCCAGCCGGTCGGACAGCGCCATGTCGCGGATCGCGGCGGCACATCCGGCATAGCCCTCGGCTGGCATCGTGAGCAGCGCGCGACGGATCGTTGCCGCATGGCCGGGTCGCTCGGCGATGAAGGCGGAGGAGAGGAACCGCGACATGGCCAGATCGACGATCCCCGCCATGCCGTCGCGGCGCACGGTATCGACGCGTGTGGTCCATGCGGCACGGTCCATCGTGGCGGAGGTGCAGATCGGTATCAGGCCCGTCACCCGCTCCGGCATATCCAGCGCCATCTGCATCGCGATCATGCCGCCCAGCGACACGCCAGCGACCTGGGCCTTGTCCCATCCGACCGCGTCCATCACCGCGGCGACGTCACGGGCCAGCCCGGCCAGGCGATAGTCGCCCGGCGGCGCGTCCGACGCGCCGTGCCCTCGCGTGTCGATCCTCAGCAAGGCGACGTGTTCACGTAGCAGCGGCAGGACCGGGGTCCACAGGTCCATGTCGGTGCCGATCGAATTGAGCAGCACGAGGCGTGGCCGATCCGTTTCGCCCTCGACCTTCCAATAGATAGCGGCCCCGTCGGATGTGACGAACGGCATCAGGCGACGCCTTCCAGCATATCTGCCGCGAACGGTGCCCCGGTCTTGGTGCGCACCTCGTCCAGCGTGACTCCGGGGGCCAGTTCTACCAGCCGCAGCCCCGGCTTGTCGCAGGCCATGACGCACAAATCGGTGACGATCAGGTCGACACAGGCCTTGCCGGTCAGCGGCAGGGTGCATTCGGGCAGGATCTTCGGGCTGCCGGTCTTGCTGGCATGGTCCATCACGACGACGATGCGCTTGACGCCCGCGACCAGGTCCATAGCGCCGCCCATGCCCTTCACCATCTTGCCCGGAATCGTCCAGTTGGCGATGTCGCCGCCCGCCGAGACCTCCATCGCACCCAGCACCGCCATGTCGATATGGCCGCCCCGGATCATCGCGAAGCTGTCCGCGCTGGAGAAGAAGCTGGAGGTTGGCAGCGTCGTCACCGTCTGCTTGCCCGCATTGATCAGGTCCGGGTCGGCCTCGCCCTCATAGGGAAAGGGGCCGATGCCCAGCAGGCCGTTTTCGGACTGCAGCGTCACGTCGATCCCGGCGGGAACATGGTTGGCCACCAGCGTCGGGATGCCGATGCCGAGGTTGACGTAAAAACCGTCCTGCAGCTCGCGGGCGGCGCGGGCCGCCATCTCGTCACGGGTCCAGCTCATGCGACATTCTCCCGCGCGCGGGTCGTCAGTTTCTCGATGCGCTTCTCGTTGATCGTGCTCAGTACGATGCGATCGACATAGATGCCCGGCGTATGGATGGCGTCGGGGTCGAGCGCGCCCGCCTCGACGATCTCCTCGACCTCGACCACCGTCACCTTGCCAGCGGTTGCCATATTCGGGTTGAAGTTGCGCGCGGTCTTGCGGAACATCAAATTGCCCGCCGGATCGGCCTTCCACGCCTTGATGATCGACAGGTCGGCGCGCAGCCAGGTCTCGCGGACATACTCCTGTCCCTCGAACGTCTCGACCGGCTTGCCCTCGGCGACGACGGTGCCGACGCCGGTCTTGGTGTAGAAGGCCGGGATGCCCGCGCCGCCTGCGCGGATGCGCTCGGCGAGCGTGCCTTGCGGGTTCAGCTCCAGCTCCAATTCGCCCGACAGATATTGCTGCTCGAACAGCTTGTTTTCACCGACATAGCTAGAGATCATCTTGGCGACCTGACGGCTTTCCAGCAGCATCCACAAGCCGAAGCCGTCTGCACCGGCATTGTTGGAGATGACGGTCAGGCTCTTCACCCCGCTCGCGCGGACTTCCGGGATCAGGCTTTCGGGATTGCCCGACAGGCCGAACCCGCCCGACATGATCGTCATGCCGTCAAACAACAGCCCGTCCAGCGCGGCGGCGGGCGAGGGGTATATCTTGCTCTTCATATCGCTCCAGTCAGCCCAGATCGCCACCGGCCACGGGCAGGACCGAGCCAGTGATGTAGGAAGCCTCGTCCGAGGCCAGGAAGAGGATGGGCGCGATCTGCTCGTCCAGCGTGGCATAGCGCCCCAGGAAAGTGGAGCTGGTGACCTGCTCCACTGCCTCGGCCATCCAGGCCTGTTCGCGGGCGTCGTCGCCATTCGGGTTGCGCGGCACGATGCGCGGCGGCGCCTGCGTGCCGCCGGGCGCGGTCACGACGACGCGGATGCCCGCCTCGCCATATTCCATCGCGAGGGCTTGGGTGAGGGCGTTGATCCCGCCCTTCGCCGCCGAATAGGGAACGCGCCGGATGCCGCGCGTCGCGTTGGACGACACGTTGACGATCGTGCCGCCGCCCTGGCCCAGCATGATTGGCAGGACGGCGTGACAGCCCCACAAAGTCGGCATCAGCGAACGGCGGATTTCCGCCTCGATCTGCTCCGGCTCGAAGGCGGCGAAGGGACGCATCCGAATCGCGCCGCCGACATTGTTGACGAGGATGTCGACCCGGCCAAAGGCGGTAACCGCCGCTGCCATCGCGGCGGCCGCTCCGTCATGGGTTTCGAGGTCGCACACGAAAAACGCCGCCCGCTCGCCCGCTTCTTGGGCCACGTCGGAAACGAAGTCGGCGCGGTCGACCAGCAGGACGGCGGCACCCTCGGCGGCGGCGCGCCGCGCCACGCCGCGGCCGATGCCCTGGGCGGCCCCGGTCACCACCATCACCTTGTCGCGAAAGCGTCCGGCGAATGTCATGCTGCCACCGCAACCGGCGCTTCGCTCGGCGCGAACTTCTCATAGTGGAAATGCCGGGGCTCGACGCCCTTGTCGCGCAGGAAGATCCGCACCGCCTCGACCATGGGCGGCGGCCCACACAGATAGATATCGCAATCGCCCGCGTTCAGGTGCGTATCGGTCAGATGATCGGTGACATAGCCTTTCAGCGGATGCGCGCTCTCGGGATCGGCGACGCACGCGGTCCAGCTCAGCGAGGGGAGGCGGGTTGCCAGCGCCTCGATCCGTGGGACCTCGACCATGTCGCCGTCCCGGGTCACGCCGTAGATCAAGTGGAGCGACTGGTCCGTCCCGGTATCGGCCAGCACCTCCAGCATCGACAGGATCGGGGCCAAGCCGGTGCCGCCCGCCAGCAGGATCGTCGGCCGCTCCACCGCCCGCAGGAAGAAGCTGCCTTGTGGGCCGACGAAGCTCATGCGTGCGCCGGGCTTGGCGACAGATGTCAGCCATCCGCTCATCAGCCCGCCGGGCATGTTACGGATCAGGAAGCTGGCCTCCGCCGCGCCGGGTTTGGAACTGAAGGAATAGGCGCGGTGCTGGTCGGTGCCCGGTACCGCCAGATTGACATATTGGCCGGGCAGGAAGCCGAGCGCAGCCGGATCGTCCAAGCGCAGCGTAAGGAGGATCGTGCTGTCAGACACCAGGTCCACCGCCGCCACCGCGCCCTCATGCACGGCGGGCTTCACCTTGCAGGCGGTGGAGGGGACGGGCACCGCGACGACGCAATCGGACGAGACGCGCATCTGGCAGGTCAGGACCAGCCCTTCCTGCGCCTCGTCGGCGGTCAGCGCCTCGTCAATATAGTCGTCACCGAGATCATAGGCACCCTGTTCGCAGCGGCACTTGCAGGTGCCGCACACGCCGTCGGCACAGTCCAGCGGCAGGTTGATCCTCTGGCGGAACGCGGCGTCCAGCACCGTCTCACCCGGGGCGCAGGTGATGAAGCGCGTCGCGCCATCCTCAAAGTTCAATGCGATACGGTAGCCCATGATATCCTCTCCGGCCGCCGGGCATCAGACGTGATAAACGTCGATCACCTGGCGGATATAGTCGTTCTTCAGGACGACCTTTTTGTTGGTGATGAGCGGCTGCGCGCCGGTCGTGTCGATCGTGTAGAACGACGTGCCGAAGAAGCTCAGCGTCTCGTTGTAGCGGTGGCTCAGCGTGTGCCAGTTGAACCGCACCTGCATCTGCCCGTCCGCCTCGCCGAGGATCTCGACGTTCGAGACGGTGTGGTTGGTGCGCGGCTCGGGCATGCTCGCCCCCGAACGCTCGGTCTTGATCCGGAAGACCCGGTCTTCCAGCCCGTTGCGATCGGGATAGTAGATGAGCGAGATCTCGCGCTGCGGGTCCTCCACCAGCCTGTCGTCATCGTCCCAGGCGGGCATCCAGAAGACCGCGTGCGGGGCGTAGCAGTCCAGCCACTCGTCCCATTGCCGATCGTCGAGCAGCCGCGCCTCGCGGTAGAGGAAGGCGAGAAGGCGGTCGTAGGTCAGGCTCATGCCGCCACCTCCAGCCGGTCGACCGGGCGCAGCCGGGCACCACCATTCCCGCCGCCGTCACGGTCGATCGCGGCGATCAGCGACTGCGCCCAGTATTCATGCTGGCGGACGAACAGGCCCTCGTCCTCGCTGCGCTCGCCGCTGAGCAGAGGTTCGATGCCCAGGGCACGGCCATTCTCGTCCGGTCCGGCGATCCAGCGCGTCGCCCCGCGACTCAGGTCGTTCCACATGTCGCCCGTGCCTTCATAGGCCTTCTGGCAGGAGCGGAACTCCTCTAGGTCGTCAGGGGTGCCCATGCCGCTGACGTTGAAAAAGTCCTCATACTGCCGGATGCGCAAGGCGCGGTCGGCGTCGCTCTCGCTCTTGGGCGCGAAGCAATAGATCGTCACTTCAGTGCGATCGACCGAGATCGGGCGCACGACCCGGATCTGGGTCGAGAACTGGTCCATCAGATAGACATTAGGATAGAGGCATAGATTGCGCGTCTGCCCGACGATCAGCGCCGCGCGCTCCTCGCCGACCCGCGTCGCGAGCGCCTCGCGATGCGCGTAGATCGGGCGGACCTCGGGGTTGAGCAGCTTCGTCCAGAGCAGGATATGGCCGTGGTCGAACGCATAGACGCCGCCGACGCTCTTGGACCAGCCATCGACATCGACCGCCTTGATCGAGTCCTCCGCGCGGCGGTTGGCGGTCGCCGCATAATTCCAGTGGACCGCACTGACATGATAGCCGTCAGCACCGTTTTCGATCTGCAGCTTCCAGTTGCCATCATAGACATAGGTCGAACTGCCGCGCAGCACTTCCAGCCCGTCGGGTGCCTGGTCGACCATCTGGTCGATCACGATACGGGTCGAGCCGAGCCAGTCCTCGAGCGGCAGTACGTCGGCGTTCAGGCTGCCGAACAGGAAGCCGCGATAATTCTCGAACCGGGCGACGCGGGTCAGGTCGTGCGACCCCTCGGTGTTGAACCCGGCGGGATAATCGCCGGTCTTGCCGTCCTTGACCTTCAGCAGCTTGCCCGCATTGCTGAAGGTCCAGCCGTGGAACTGGCAGGTGAAGCTGCCCTTGTTACCGTGCTTGCGACGGCACAGCATCGCGCCGCGATGCGCGCAGGCGTTGATGACAGCGTTCAGCGTCCCGGTCTTGTCGCGGGTGATGATGATCGGTTGGCGACCGATATGGGTGGTGAGATAGTCGTTATTCGCCGGGATCTGGCTTTCATGTGCCAGATAGACCCAGTTGCCCTCGAAGATGTGCTGCATCTCCAGCTCGAACAGCGCGGGGTCGGTGAACACGTCGCGGCGGCACCGGAAAGCCCCGGTGGCGGGATTGTCGACGACGGCGGTGGCAAGGCGTTCGCGAAGGTCGGTCATGACAATATCCTTCCGGGGGATCAGGCGACGGCGAGACGGGCGCGGTGCGAGAAAGCTTCCTCCTCGGGATCGTCGGCGCGCTGGAGCTGGAAATCGAAAGCGATGTGCGCGGTGTCGCCCTGGCGGTTCGGCACCGGCAGCAATCCCTCGCGGGTGCCGAACGCGAAGTCGTCGGCGGCAAAGGGGTCGTCGCCGAAATTGATCTGCGTCGTCAGCTGGCGATAGCCGGGCGCCTCGATGAAGAAATGGACATGGGCCGGGCGGTTGCCGTGGCGGCCGAGCACCTGCATCAACCGGTCGGAGGCACCGCCGGGCGGCACGCTATAGCCGTTGGGCATCTTGGAATGGAACGCATAGCGCCCATCGTCGCCCAGCCGGATGCGGCGGCGGTTGTTGAACGGCGTCTGCTCGCCGGTGGGATCGAAATGCGAGTAGAAGCCCTTGGAATTGGCGTGCCAGACATGGAGGATGGCGTTCGTGACCGGCTCGCCGTCCGGCCCCGTGACCCGTCCGGCCATGTAGAGCGTGTCGGTATCGTCGGGATCGTCGGTCAGGTTGGCGTCATTTTCGACCAGTGGCGCGCCCTCGACATAGAGCGGCCCCTCGATGGTGCGGGGCGTGCCGCCGCTTTTGCCCGCCTCGGCGTCCTTGGCGTCCATATAGAGGTCGAGGAAATGTTCGAGGCCGACGCCCGGCATCAGCAGCCCGAACTCGCCCGCGCCGTTCTGGAGGAAGTTGACCGCGCCCCAGACTTCGTTCTCGTCGATGTCGTGCTTGACGATCAGCACCATCAGCGATTCCACCAGATCGCGAAGGATCGCCTTCACGCGCGGATCGCCCTTGTCGGAGGTCGTGCCCGCGACGCGATCAAGCAGATCTTGGATGGCGGGGGTTTTCACGAAGCTGATATCCATCACACTCTCCTATATTCTGTCTGGCCGGCCGCTCGTCGGCGGTCGTGCGGTTCCGATCGTCAGCGGTCGTCGTCGTGGAGGGACGAGGGGTGACGGCACAGCGCCGTCACGCGGATCGTCATGAAGGGGTAGAGCGGCAGGCTCATCAGGATGTCGTGCAACTCGGCATTGGAGCCGACATCGAAGATGCTGACATTGGCGTATTGGCCGACCACCCGCCAGATGTGGCGCCAGGTGCCCGCGCGTTGCAGCTCCTGGAAACGAGCCTTTTCGGCGGCCTTGAGCCGTGCCGCTTCCTCGGCATCGAAGCCGAGCGGAATGTCGACATCCATTTCGACGTGAAACAACATGGTTCAACCTCTTCCCGCGACGACATGAAGGGTAGGGGAGCGACGGTCGCGTCGGTGGAACGCGACGCGGTCCTCGTCCAGCGCGATGCCCAGGCCGGGGCCGGTCGGCACGCTCAGGTGGAAATCGGCATAGCGCAGAGGCTCGGCCAATATGTCTTCGGTCAGCAGGAGTGGGCCGAACAACTCGGTTCCCCAGGCCAGCGAAGGCAGGGTCGCGCAGAGATGCGCCGACGCCGCGGTGCCGACCCCGCCCTCCAGCATCGTGCCTCCATAGAGCCCGACGCCACCCGCCTGCGCGATCGTGGCCACGGCATGGGCCGGGAGCAGGCCGCCGGACTGGGCGATCTTGACCGCGAAGACCCGCGCCCCGCCGCACGCCGCAATGGCGAAGGCGTCGGCGGGCCCGTGCAGTGCCTCGTCCGCCATCAACGGGACGACATGTTTGGCGGACAGCCGGGCCATGGCGGCATGATCGTGCCGCGCGACCGGCTGTTCGACCAGATCGACGCCCGCCTCCTCCAGCAGCTTCATGCCGAGATCGGCCTGCGCCTCGCTCCAGTTCTGGTTGACGTCGACGCGCACGCTGCCCCGGTCGCCGACCGCGCGCTTGATCGCCGCGACATGGGCGACATCGGCGCGCACGTCGCGCTTGCCGATCTTGAGCTTGAAGATGTTATGCCGCCGTTCGGCCAGGACCCGTTCGGCCTCCTCGATGTCGAGCGCGGTATCGCCACTGGCCAGCGTCCAGGCGACCGGCAACCGGTCGCGGATCGCGCCACCGCCGATCAGCGTGGAGACGGGCACGCCCAGCCGCTTGCCAGCCAGGTCCAGCAGGGCGGTTTCGACCGCGCATTTGGCGAGGTGATTGCCGAAGACGCTCTTGCCGATCTTGGCCATCGCGGCCCCGACCTGCGACGGGTCGCAGATTTCGAGGACGGGGGCGATATAGGTGTCGATGGCGAGCTTGATGCCCTCCGGGCTTTCCTCGCCATAGCTGAGGCCGCCAATGGTCGTGCCTTCGCCGATCCCCTCGACGCCGTCGGAGTCGCGCAGCCGGACCAGCACGATCGACTGGTGGTGCATGGTGGCCATCGCGAGCACGTGCGGCCGGATCGTAGGGATGTCGACGATATAGGTATCGATCTCGACGATCGTGGCCATAACCTCTTCCTATCCAGTTTATCCGAATTTCCCCGGAAACTAGGCTTGGCGATCTGGACGCGCAAAGATCATTATGGTCTTCTGGCGATACTTGGAGAGTATGACCCTATGGACCTGCGTCAGCTCCGTTACTTCGTCACCGTCGCCGCCGAGCGGAATTTCAACCGCGCGGCGGAACGGTTGCACATGGCGCAGCCGCCGCTCAGCCGGTCGATCCAGCAACTGGAGGCGGAGGTCGGCGCGACCCTGATCGACCGGGCCAGCCGACCGCTCGCGCTGACCCCGATGGGGCAGCTGTTCCACGATCAGGCGGTGCAGGTGCTGCGGCGCGTGGATGACATGCGGACGATGATGGATGCCGCGATCGCGACCGACCGGCGACGTTTCACCATGGGCTTCGTCGCTTCGACCATCTATGCGCGCCTGCCCGCGCTGATCCGTGAGTTCCGCGCCGAGATGCCCGATGTCGAGCTGACACTGGTCGAAAGCTCTACGCTGGACCAGATCGCGGCGTTGAAGGAGGGGCGGATCGATATCGGTTTCGGCCGTATCCGCTTCGACGATCCGGCGGTGCGGCGCACCGTGCTGCGGCGGGAGTCGCTCGTTGCGGCGGTCCCGATGGGAAGCCATTTGGGGCAGGACGGCGCGCCGGTATCCCTGTCGGCCCTAGCGCGCGAAAAGCTGGTTCTGTATCCCAGCGCATCGCGTCCCAGCTATGCCGATCAAGTCCTGTCGCTGTTCCACGATAATGGCCTGAGCCCGAACCAGATCGTCGAAGCGCGCGAGTTGCAGATCGCGATCGGTCTGGTCGCCGCCGAAGAGGGGGTGGCGGTGATCCCGGAGTCGGTGCGCAAGGCGCGGACCGAGGATGTGCGCTATCTCGATCTCGTCGAACCCGCGCATTCGCCGATCATCATGAGCCACCGGGTCGGCGACGCCTCGCCCGAGTTGCGCGCCGTTCTGCGGATCATCGCCCGCAAATATACCGAATGGGGCTATGGCGTGCCCGAAGCGCTGCTGGCGGACCATGAATAACACTCGGCTGCCACCGAACCGACGGCTCTGGAGAGGATGACAGGATGGACATACGGCAGCTGCGCTATTTCGTGACCGTTGCGCAGGAAGGCAATTTCACCCGTGCCGCCGAGCGTCTCCACATCGCGCAACCGCCGCTCAGCCGCCAGATCCAGCAGATCGAGGAACGGGTCGGCGCGACCCTGATCGATCGCTCGGCCAAGCCGCTGCGGCTGACGCCGATCGGCCATCTCGTCTATGACCAGGCGATCAGCATCCTGGCGCGCATGGCCGATATGGATGCGATGATCGCGAAAGCCGTAGTGTCACAGCAGCGGCGCTTCGCGATCGGCTTCGTCGCCTCCACCATCTATTCGCGCCTCCCCGCGATCATTCGGGCCTATCGGGAGGCGATGCCCTCGGTCGACCTGTCGCTGATCGAGGGCGGCACGCTGTCGCAGATCGCTGCGCTGAAGGACGGGCGGATCGATGTCGGCTTCGGGCGAATCCGGTTCGAGGATGACGCCGTGGCGCGGGTGGTGCTGCGCGAGGAGCCGCTGATCGTCGCGCTTCCGGCCACGCACCCGCTGACGGCGGGGGGCGGGGTGTCCCTGGCGTCGCTGGCGACCGACCCGCTGATCCTGTATCCCAACGCCCCGCGACCCAGCTATGCCGATCAGGTCGTCGGCCATTTCCGCGATCTTGGGGTGACCCCGGTGATCGCGCACGAGGTCAGCGAGTTGCAGATCGCGATCGGGCTGGTCGCGGCTGGGGAGGGGGTCTGCATCGTCCCGGCCTCGGTTCGCCGGTCGCGGGTCGACGGCGTCCGCTATCGCCCGCTGGTCGAACCGGTCGCATCGCCGATCATCATGAGCTTTCGCAAGGACGACCGCTCGCCCGAACTGGTCGCCATGGCGGCGGTGATTCGCGAGCGCTACGGCGCCTGGGATTATCCCGTGCCCGACGCGATCCTGCGGATGACCGGGGGCGGCGAAGAGGCGTGATCCGGCCAACCTTTTGGGTATGGCCATCATATGGAGTTGGTGTTGGACGCACGATGCGCGCCCCGACATTCTGCCCCTCACGAAAGCGAAGTCGCTTCGGGACAAGTCGCACGACAGATAGCGACGGCAGATGGAGAGGAAGCGGAAAATGGCTTCAATACCATATGGATATACGCGGGCCTTGCGAAAGGGCGGGGTGCTCGCCGGTGTTGCGGGATTGTGCCTGATGCTGCCGAGCATGGCGCAGGCCCAGCAGTCGCCGGACGGCAAGGAGCGGCGATTCTATGTCCGGCTCGGCGCGGCGCGTGTCATGTTCGACGAAAAGGCCGATGTGAAGCTCGCCGGGCAGCCGCTGCCGGGCGCCAACGCCACCGCGTCGAACAACAACGGCGTCAGCCTCGATATCGGCTATTTCCTGACCCCCAACGTGTCGGTCGCGGCGACCGTCGGCGTGCCGCCGACCAGCACGCTGACCGCATCGGGAACGCTGGCGGGGGCGGGCACGCTGGGTAAGGTGACCTATGGTCCTGGCCTCTACAGCGTGCGTTATCATTTCGGGCGTCCGGGCGGGGTGCGGCCTTATATCGGCGGCGGGCTGAACTGGACGATCATCTTCAAGACCGAAGACGGCGTGCTGAAGGATTTCCGCACCAGCAATACCGTCGGTCCCGCGATCACGGGCGGCATCGATGTGCCGCTCAACGAGCGGATCGGTGTGTTCGGCGCGGCCAGCAAGGTCTGGACCAGCACCAACGCCCGCTTCCGGCTCGGCACGCCGAACGGCTTCGTGCCGGGTACGGCGCGCGTCCAGCTTAATCCCCTCATCGCGCAGGTCGGCCTGCAATATCGCTTCTGATCTCTTCGGCTCGAACAGGAAGACATGTCATGACCGTCACCGATATCATCCTGATCCATGGCGCCTGGAATCGCGGCGCCTGCTATGACGCGGTCGTTCCGCTTCTCGAGGCGCGCGGCTACCGCGTCCATGCGCCCGACCTGACCGGCCATACGCCCGGCGATGGCGGCCATTTATCGGTCGTCGACATGGAGCATTATACCCGCCCCGTCGCTGATATCCTGGCACGGGCCGAGGGGCAGTCGATCCTTCTGGGCCACAGCATGGGCGGTGCATCCATCTCGTGGCTGGCGCAGCACCATCCCGACAAGGTGGCCGGGCTGATCTACCTGACCGCGTTCCTTACCGCGCCCGGTGTTACGCCGGAAACCTTCGTCCTGCCCGGCGAGCCCAACCGGGGCACGCCGCACGCGCTGGACCTGATCCAGCCGGTCGACGAGGGACGTGGGCTACAGGCGGATTTCTCGCGACTGGAACGGTTCCGCGAAGTTTTCATGGGCGATTATCCCGGCGAGGGAATGCCGCCCGCCGAACAGTTCATCCAGACCCAGTCGACCGTGCCCTTCGGTACGCCCAATCCGATGGAGGGCCGCGCGCTGGAGATCCCACGCCTCTATATCGAGGCGCTGGACGATGTCGGGATTCCGATCGCCGTGCAGCGTCAGATGCTGAAGGAGTTCCCCGGTCCTGTCGCGGTCGTATCGCTCCCGGCCAGCCATGCGCCCTATTACTCGATGCCCGAACGGTTGGCCGAGGCGATTGCCGATTTCGCCGATGCCCCGGCCGAGTGTCGCCAGACGGCGACGGCCGCGTAAGGACCACGGAGGCTATCCATGAAGATCGCGATCATCGGCGCCGGTATCGGCGGATTGACCCTCGCGCTGGCGCTGCGGGCGCGAGGGATCGAGGCGACGCTGTACGAACAGGCGGCGGAACTGAGCGAGATCGGCGCGGCGGTCGCCCTGTCGGCCAATGCCACCCGGGAGTTGCAAAGGCTGGGCCTGATCGATCAGCTGGAGCGGACGGGGGTCGAGCCGACCGAGCTGATCTACCGCGACGGGGTGTCCGGTGATCGCCTGGCGGACCATGCGGTGCGCGAGGGCGGTGCCTATCGCGATCGGTTTGGCGCGCCCTATCTCGGCATCCACCGCGCCGATCTACAGACGACGCTGGGCCGCGCGGTCGGGGCGGAGCATATTCACCTGGCGCATCGGCTGGAGCGGATCGAGACGGTGGGCGAACGGGTCGCGCTCCACTTCGTCGAACGCGATCCCGTCGAGGCCGATATCGTCGTGGGCGCCGACGGTGTGCGCTCCATCACCCGGCAATGGGTCGGCGGACAGCCGCTGCGCTACTCCGGGACGAGCGCGTTTCGCGGCATCGTGCCGGTCGAGCGGCTGGATGCGTTGCCCGACCCCCAGGCCATCCAGTTCTGGATCGGCCAGGATGCCCATCTGCTGCATTATGCGATCGGCAGCGATGGCGGTCACGTTAACTTCTTCGCGGTGGTGGAGGGCCCCACCGCTTGGTCCGGTAGCGCCGGGACGGTGCCGATCGAGCCGGGTGAGGCGGTGGCCGCCTTCGCCGGCTGGCATCCGGCCGTCCGGCAAATGGTCGCGGCGGGCGATGTGGAGCGTCGCTGGGGCCTGTTCGTCGCGCCGCCGCTTCGCCATTGGCATCGCGGGCCGGTCGTGCTGATCGGCGATGCCGTCCATGCGATGCTGCCGCATCACGGACAGGGCGCGAATACGACCATCGAGGATGCCATTACCTTGGCCACGATGCTCGATGGACTGACGTCATCCAACCGCGACGCGCGCTTCGCCGCCTATCAGAAGGAACGCGCGCTGCGCACCCGCCTCATCCAGCGCAGCTCATGGGACGCCAATCGCGCGCTCCATACCGATGCGGGCCTTCCCGATGCGACGCGGCACCGCGCCATGCACCACTTCCCTGAACGCTATGGCTGGATTCACAAGTTCGATGCGTCCGCGCATTTGTCGAGTGGCCCAGCCGTCCGTGCGATGCGCTAGCGACGGCATCCGCCGCCGCTTTGTCAAACCGGCGGCGGATTTCCATGGCGAATGAGCATGGGAAAGACAGGCTGTCAGGGGAACCCGGTTCGTTGATGGATTTGAAGCGAACCCCTGCATCGCTCCTAATTGCTTCGACGGGCGCGCCCGAGGCTGTGTGTCAGTCCACTTCTCGTGTGATCGGATAGCCAGCCGCATCCCGGCATCAGTTCGTGCCGCCGCTCGCCCAGCGACTGGCGCAGCATCCAGAGCGGATCGACCTCGCGTTCCTTCGTACTGGCCAGCCGATCCAGCGCCAGTGGCGCCAAGGGCGCGGCAACATAAAAGCCCGACCCAGGTCGTGATCGGATCGCTCCTTCGGCGGCGAGGCGATCATAGGCCTCGACCACCGTCGAGCGCGCGACGCCGCTCGTCTCGGCCATGGCGCGGATAGACGGCAGCCGTGCGCCCGGCGTCAGCGTGCGGGCGTCGATCCGGTCGCGGATCGCGCGGACCACCATGCCGGTGCGGGTTTCGTCGGGGGCGCTCGCCATCGTACTACCGTTCTCACCAATACAGT